>OGDO01000885.1_pt1 | contig 11141 bp, 10 predicted proteins | sample 1570431 | NCBI WGS metagenome assembly OGDO01 (sample SAMEA2582183, study PRJEB24529) | metagenome | reverse complement strand
GGTTCTATTTTTTTACTTGTACTACTTGTATTGTTTATCAATATTTCAAAGAACTAACGTGGCTTCCGCCGCGCCTGCTTTCTTTGCGAAAGCGGATGCAAAGATAAGGACTTTTTCAGATAACTTCCAAACTTTTTCGAAGTTTTTTTGTTTTTATTTTCTGATGCCTTAATCTTGTAGCAGAATGTCAACCATTAGGCTCTGTCTCTCTAGCAAAGCGGGTGCAAAAGTAGACAACTTATCAATAACATCCAAATATATCTGACTATTTTTCGGCTCTTTCTTGAAACTTTTTTTGTAACTCATTGATTGATAACGATGTCATAGAGTATGTTTTTTCAGATAGACACATCCTTATATGGAACACCTATACATTATTATATAGTGCACTCAAATGTAAGTTCTATTTTCCTATACCTAACAGAAATTCTATATACATTCAAGATTCCACGATCCACTTTTCGATATTACGAGTTTCTGCGCTAAAATTTACTCCTATTTTAAAAAGTTTTCGCTCATCCGTCTCGAAAGGTAAAGCATAATGCTTATCGTTAATCTGTTGCAAAGCCTCTTCTGCTGTGCCATTCAGTTTAAATTCCATTATATAAATAAATTTATCAGTCTGCAAGACAAGATCAATGCGCCCTTCACTCGTATGATACTCTACCTTGGTGTAGAAACCTAGCAGTTTAAAAACGATAAAAAGAACATTTTCGTAATGTAGTTCCTGATCCCGAATCACTTCGTAAGTAGTGTCTGCAAAGAAGCTTTGCAGGCGGTGGAAGAAAGAGTTATAATCACCGGAACGCACTTCACGAACAAACTTCTGAATCTCAAAAGGCGACTCGACCTTATTTACGTTCGCATAAAAAGGAAGCAGGAAGCGGATAAAACCTTCTTCCACTTCGCGATTGGGGAAACCCAAGCGATACATTCCAAATTCTTCATCATACCCCTTGATGGTTAGGTATCCACTCTGATAAATTACCGGGATGGGATTGGTGGATTCAGAATCTATACTGTTCAACACTTGGACATCGGTCTCTTCATGTGCCATCCGCTCCAGGTCATAATGATGTTTTTTTAGCAATTTCACCAAATAGGTAGGCGTACCCGTTTCAAACCAATAACTACCAAACTCTTTACGCTTGAAAGCGTTCAGCAGACTGAACGGGTTGTACATGCCGATTGAATTGTGCGTAAAATGATAGCCATCATAACACTCTCTCAAATCTTCACAGAGTTTATCATACGTTATTCCACGTGCTGCTGCAAATTCATGTAGTTCTGTTTCCAGATTTTCATGGATTTCACGCTCGCTGACACCACAAATTTCGACGTACTCATTCCACATTGAAATATCATCCAAATTGTTCAAGTCACTGAATACACTGACTTTACCAAACTTTGTCACGCCGGTAAGCAGAGCGAACTTTATATACCCGTCCTTCGTTTTCAAAGCGCCATAAAATGGCTTCAGGGTATTTCGGAATTGCTTTTGAAGTTCTTCATTGCCGATGGCTTGCAGCATAGGTTTGTCATACTCATCTACCAGAATAACTACACGTTGCCCCGTCTTTTCGCAAGCACGCTGAATGATACCGGCAAAGCGCAGGGAAAAGGATGTTTCAGACGGACGGGTGCCGTATTGGCTTTCCCAATATTCAAGATTATCATTCAATATTTTATCCAGACTTTCCGGCGTGTCATACTTCTCAATATTAAGATCGAGATGCAATATAGGATGCTTTATCCAATCCTTTTCCAACTTTTCCGCAGCCAATCCTTCAAACAGTTCCTTTTTCCCTTGGAAATAAGCCTCCAAGGTAGAAATGAGCAGACTCTTTCCAAAACGGCGCGGACGACTCAAGAAGTAATAACTTCCGGTCTTGACCATTTGATACATTAATGCCGTTTTATCAATATAGAAATAACCGTCATTACGAATCTTTTCGAAATTCTGAATGCCGATAGGATAAATTTTATTGCTCATAATCTCTGCTTTTATAAATTAACGCCAGTCACCTGTCTTGCAAAGATATATATTTTTAATAGAACTCCTCCTCACGCAAGGTTAAAAGATTCTTTTCCTCAAACCACTATTACCTCTAATTTTCCCTACAATAAAGTTTGAAAAATAAAAAAACATCTGCCACCTGCAACAAAATCGAAATAACAAACTGACTGATAAACAATTATAGCGTTGCAGATACCGTTGCAGATACGTTGCAGATAAAAATATCTGCAACACAGCGGTAAGAAGAAATATTGCACACCAAGCATCAAAGTTTATTTTCCTATCATTGAAGCGCTCGTTTCCTGCGTCAGAACTCCGGTTCCCAGGCGGGAAACTACAGTTTCCGCGCATGGAAACGAGAGTTTCCAGCCAGAGATACTAGCGTTTCCCGCTAGAGACACTGGAGTTTCCATATAGAGAAACGACAGCGAAACCGTAGCTAAGATTTTCAGAGAAGGAGATATACAAGACTAACCCCAGTTATAATCCTCCACGTAACCGTCGAAATACTCATCCAGACTAACGCCAAGTTCCTTGGCTACGGCAATAATCCGCCGTTGTTCGACCGGACTAAGGTTCATGTCTCCCCTACGTTTCAAATAATAGTTCTTTCTACCCATATATTCAATCATACGATAGCGAAAGGTATCTGCCACACGAACCGTAAGAGCACTAATCGTACGCATAAAGCCGCGTGCATAACGCACTTTCTCATTGGAACGGTAATAATCACAAGCACTTTTCATCGCTTTCAGCCGGTTGGGATTCATTATTGACAGGAAAGCCCGCTCCGCCGGAGCATACTCTAAGGCGATATGCCGCAGACAAGTCGTGGCACGCGGACATTCTTCGGCTGCACACAAGCCGAAAGTATAAGGAACGATTGAATAATCGAATGGTTCTTTCATTGCTGTTTATCGGTTTTATTGTTATTAAATTCTACAAATGTACGGATAAAAAGGATAAACAGATAAAATATCCATGTTTATTTGCAAGAACGGGCAAATATGACTAACTTAGCAGAATATTATTAACAAAACAAAAGATGAAAATTACTCAATTAAGAGACAAGGACAAAACTACTGCGCTGACTACAATGGATATGGAAACGTGGATAGGAAAAACACGGACAGAAACAAAGACACAGCCTGTGTCCGCCTTCAGAGAAGTGTTGCGATATTCCCTGCCCGACTCACGCTGCTACGAAGCAGACAAGCTTCCGAAGATTCTTCCGGCTGCGGAATTCCGCAGGACGGAAGGTGGGAAACAAATGAAAAGTTATAACGGAATAGTAGAACTGACCGTCGGACCGTTGTCAGGCGGCCCGGAGATTACATTGGTAAAACAATTGGCATGGGAACAGCCGCAGACTCACTGCGTCTTTACCGGTTCGAGCGGACGGACAGTGAAAATATGGGCGAAATTTACCCGCCCAGACAATTCGCTTCCACAGAAAAGAGAAGAAGCGGAGATATTTCACGCGCATGCCTATCGTTTGGCCGTGAAATGCTATCAGCCGCAAATCCCGTTCAGCATTTTACCCAAAGAGCCTAGTCTGGAACAGTACTCACGGCTGTCATACGACCCGGAACTTATGTACAGACCGGATTCCGTTCCGTTTTATCTCTCTCAACCGTCAGGGATGCCCGAAGAACTGACTTATCGGGAAGCGGTACGCTCGGAAAAGTCACCGTTGACACGGGCCGTGCCGGGATATGACACGGAGCGCGCTGTATTCATGCTTTTCGAAGCGGCTTTGAGAAAGACCCATGAAGAAATCTACGAAGCGGAAGATGAAGGTGCACCCGAAAGAGGGGAAGACTTTCAGGCTATGGTGACACAACTGGCTGTCAACTGCTTCCATTCGGGCATTCCCGAAGAGGAAACGGTGAAACGTACTATTTTCCACTATTACCTGCGCCGGCAAGAGGTGCTCATCCGCCAGTTGGTCAAGAATGTATATGAAGAACAAAAAGGGTTCGGAAAGAAGAGCAGCTTAGGGAAAGAACAGTACCTGTCACTCCAGACAGAGGAGTTTATGAACAGGCGCTACGAATTCCGTTACAACACCCAAGTGGGAGAAGTGGAATACCGCGAACGGAACTCATTCCATTTTTACTTCAATCCTATCAACAAACGGGTGCTGAACAGTATCGCACTAGATGCGCAAGCCGAAGGTATTCCACTATGGGACAGGGACATAAGCCGGTATATCTACTCCAACCGCATCCCTGTATTCAATCCGTTGGAAGATTTCCTCTACCATCTCCCCGTCTGGGACGGCAAAGACCGTATCCGCGGACTGGCGCAAACCGTTCCCTGCGAAAACAAGCATTGGGTGGACTTGTTTCACCGCTGGTTTCTCAACATGGTCATGCACTGGCGTGGGACAGATAAGAAATATGCGAATAATGTTTCGCCCCTGCTGGTAGGCCCGCAAGGTTGCCGTAAATCGACATTCTGCCGCAGCCTCATCCCGCCCGCCATGCGTGCATACTATACGGACAGCATCGATTTCTCACGAAAGACGGATGCCGAATTGTATCTCAATCGTTTTGCGCTCATCAACATTGACGAGTTCGACCAGATCAGCGCCACCCAACAAGGATACCTGAAACATATCCTGCAAAAACCGATTGTAAATATGCGCAAACCTTATGGAAACGCCGTGCTTGAAATGCGCCGTTATGCTTCATTCATCGCAACGAGCAACCAAAAGGATTTGCTGACCGACCCTACGGGCAGCCGCCGCTTTATCTGTATCGAAGTAACCGGAACGATAGATACAAACAAGGCGATAGATTATGAACAGCTTTACGCGCAGGCCATGTATGAGCTCGATCATGGCGAACGTTACTGGTTCGACCAGTCCGAAGAGCAGATTATGACCAGAAGCAACCGTGAATTTGAACAAGTTTCACTCGAAGAACAGTTGTTTTACCGTTATTTCCGTCCGGCCAAAGAGAAAGAGAATGGCGAATGGCTTTCACCGGCGGAGATTTTGGAAGATATAAAGAAAAGCAGTGCCATACCGTTGTCAAACAAGCGGGTAAGTGTGTTCGGGCGAGTTCTGCGTAAACATGAAATCCCGTCGAAACGTGTACACAGAGGTACTGTCTACCATGTTGTACGAGTTTTATAAGACCAACAGATGCGTTGCAGATACTACATCTGCAACGTATCTGCAACAGGTATCTGCAACGATGTAATACACTCATTATCAATAAGATAATTCAATTTCGTTGCAGGTGGCAGATAAAACAGCACTTTACAAACTTATGTGTAGGTAAACCTATCTTTCTGTTAAATTCTCAATGAGCCATAAACAAAAATCCCGCCTGTCTGTTACATTGGCAACTTAAACATAGTAACCTAAACATAAAAATTATGGCTAGAGAAAGTGTAAAAATTCTACAAGGAAAACTAGATGTAGAAAGTTTGATCGCACAGTTGAACGCAGCATTAGCTGAAGAATGGTTGGCATACTATCAATATTGGGTAGGTGCATTAGTAGTGGAAGGTGCCATGCGTGCCGATGTACAAGGTGAATTTGAGGAACATGCCGAAGAAGAGCGCAGACATGCGCAACTGCTCGCTGACCGTATCATCGAGCTGGAAGGAGTTCCGGTGCTCGACCCTAAGCAATGGTTCGAGTTGGCAAGATGCAAATATGATACTCCGCAGGGGTTCGACTCTGTCAGTTTGCTGAAAGATAATGTAGCCTCCGAACGCTGCGCAATCCTTCGTTATCAGGAAATTGCAGATTTTACCAATGGGAAAGATTTCACTACCTGCGACATCGCCAAACATATTCTTGCCGAAGAGGAAGAACATGAACAGGATTTGCAGGATTATCTGACTGACATTGCGAGAATGAAGAAATCATTTCTTGAAAAGTAAAATGGCAATATTATAACGGACAGCCTGAAAGCATACACCGGAACTCAAACCATTAGATTTGGTCGGAGTTCCGGTGTATTGTTTTCTGTGGCAGAACCTTTTTAGCGCTTGGTAAAGAAACGACTGGACTTAAAGTGCCTGACATGAGATTCTTATTCCGCTACCTCGGTGGAGGTATAGTCGCAGGGAACGATGATAGTATTGTAGGTGGCATCGTAAGTGGCGGTGTCCGGCAGGGAGAGCTTCACCCAACTGGGTTCAACCAGCGACACGGTTTCGTTTTCGAGCAACGCTATCAGTGAACAACAGACGATTATTGAAGCGATAAGAAGCATGTAATTATTCATGTTTCATTCGTTTTAATGATTGTTACAAAGAACTGAACGGTCTGCACCGCCGTCGCAAGTTTTCCGGTCATTTCCGGCGAAGGGCTTGCTCCGGCAGTGCGCAATAATGGGTCAGAAGGCAAGCACGGCACGGACGTAGTACTTATTCCGTTTGTCTGCCAAAGGATAAGAATGATAGCTAAATATTATACAATGGCTCTCGTGTTCATAATCAGTACCGCTCCAATAGAAGTCATCTGTATTAAATTTACTGCCTCCGGCTTTCTCGAATTGGGCATCGAGGAGGGTGTCCATGTGGTAGTCTTCATCGAGATTGAGCGTTCCGCGGGTCATGATGAACATCTCATAATCACTGGGGAAGTACCAACCGCTGCAACCGGCCGGTGTAGGATTGGTTCTTGCAAAAGCTTCTATGGCATCATAGGCTTCGGTGCGTTGTCCTCCGTAATCCCGATACCATTGGATACAGCGGCTAGTATTGTAACCAAAAGTGCGGGTAGACTCAAGCATCAATTCCTTTTCCGCTTCCTGTCCGGTAGCCGCATAACTCACGAGCCATGTGTACGTATTGCCCGTACTCGTAGAAGACCATTCTGTCTTACCAGCATTCGTGAGCGCCACCACAATGCCGTGCACGCAGCCGGGATGGTCGTGCATCAGCAGGTGGTCGCCCCGCTTATTGGCGGTATGCGTCCAATGATAGGAGTAGTGTAGACTATTAGGCTTCTCACCCACCCAGAAGACTACGCCGAGACAACTCTCCTGTTCATCACGGGACAGACTGCCATCTTCATTCCCGGGCAGGATGCTACCGTCCTGCATATAGTAGTCACCCGCCGCTAACGGCCGCTCTTCTATCGCCTCATTGCCGTCAACCTTGTGGACGGTGTATTTTCCGGGCTGAAGATTTAATTGGGAATAGTCAAAATAGAAAGTCTCCCGATTTCCCTTGTAGTAATACTCATACGGTACCGGCTTAAAGACCGTGGGGTTTTTAGTATTCACCAGCAGGCGGGCCGTACAGGGGTTCTCCTGCCAATATACATTTTTACTGATCACTGCCGTGTAGCGGTAATAGCTCTTAGAAATCTCTTGGCCGTCTATCTTTTCTGTATAGTTATATTTCGTAGCAGGCACCTGAAGGATGAGCAGAGACATACGGTGCTCCATCGCGAAGCTGAGCGTGTGGTTGCTATACACGCCACGGGCCGTCATCAGGTCGGAGGCGGTGTATTGGGCGTAGGTACTCTGGTTGGTTTTAACAGGCCAATCATAGACTACAGACTTAAAGAAGTCTTCATCGCCGGGCGATACCCTGTCGTTCAAATCTCTATCGTCCTGGTAGGGATAATAGGCATGATAACTCCTGTCGGGTGAGTATAAGAGCTGGGAAGTGCCGGCAGGCAGCGTCCACTTGCCTCCCTGTAGGGTAAGGCAGAGGTTCTCCACCTCCAGGGTTCCGTCCTTCACCACGTAGAGGCCGATGCGGTCGCCTTCGGTGAAAGCAGTGCGGTAACCGCGTTCCTGGGCGCGGGTTTGTCCGGTGGCGTACATGCCGCCGTCGCTCACGGTGATGGTGAGGGGGCGGGCATCGGGGTCGGTGCCGGCAGGGGGCAGTTCGTCCAGTGCGTCGGACGTGCATGCCGCCAGCATCAGGATGAGGGCGCAGGCCAGGGATGCTGCCGGGGGAAATATGGAATGATGTTGTTTCATACGGTTTCTTTTTTATTGATGAATTTAGTTGTTACTGTTCTACTCGACCGGATGCCACGTACCTCCTCCTTCTCCTCCTCCTTCCACACGGATATTTTCGATACCTTCCGAGGTCACGGTGAGGCGGTACTCGTACATCTTGCCACTGAAGAAGTTCGCTTCGCCTGCGGCGGGGGTGTAGTAAAAGGTCTTTCCTCCGATGACTATTTTCACGAACTTCCGTTCCAACATATTTTGGGGAAGGAGCAGGGCGCGCACGGTGCGTACGTATCCGTCGGCGGCAGGGGTCACTTCGTTGGGGGTGATGCGGTCGGTGTCGGGGGGCACTTGCCCTACGGTTCCATTTCTGAAATCGATACTCCCTCCCGTGCACGCGAGGTTTTCAAAGGTTACAGTGGCGCGCTGCAGTTCATCGTCGGTCACGCCGTTGCCCGCTTTGAGGTGTACCACCACTTTGGCTGTGACGTGGCGGAAGACGAGGGTCTTATCGGGGGACGTTACGGCGATGCGGAGGTAGGGAGCAACCATGCAGTCGCTATCCTGATATCCTTCATCTCTCTGGTCGGCCTGTACAGAGAATGGATCAATATTCCTCACCGACGGATATAACCCTCGAATCCCCTTTTCCTCATCCGGGCTTACCCAGTCGATGTCTGTAATCAGCTTTCCATCGGAATCGACGGAGGGGTATACATCCTGATCCGGCATGCCGGAGATGCTAGTGCTAATCCACAGCCTCACCCTTTCTCCCCCTTCCCACCTGTTTTCGGTGGTAGCCCGTGTCTGGGCGTTGGCGGAGGAATATCCCTCTACGGCGGCGTAGAGTTCCAGCGGCACGCCGCCTTCGGGCCATGCCGCGTCGTCATCGCCTGTGCAGGCAGCCAAAACCAAGGCTGCCCACAGGTACATTATATATATTGGTATGTTCGTCGTCTTCATTTTTTTCTTTATATTTATTGTTTACGGATTACTCCTGAAATGCAGAGCCTTCTACGGGTGCGCCTATGGTTTCCCAGTCCTTGATGTTGGTTTCCAGCGTCAGTCCCTTATAATCCACGGTTATCTTATAGATGTACCGCTTACCGCTTTGCAGCTTCAAGGCATCTCCGGCGGGGATTTTGTAGGCGAAGCTCGTCTTGTCTGCCAGCTTCACGCGGATAAAGACGGTGCCTGCGGTTAGTTCCTGGGGCACCACGATGGCTTCGGCGTACTGGGTATTGGCGTCAAAGTCTGTCGTCACCACCGTGGGGATAGTAATCGGAGTGGCGGGGTTGGGGTTGGCAGCGAGGGCTATCATCGCCTGGCGTGCGGGCTGGCTGCTCATATCGACGGCTTTCCCGGGGGTGAAGGTGGCCTTCAGGGCGGTGTTCTCCAGGGTCACGATGACACCGGTGAGGTCGGGGGCGCCGTTGCCGCGCTTCAGCACTACTTCTACTTTAGATAGCAAATGGTAGAAAGTGAGGGTCACGTTAGAGGCGGTGGGGGCCACGTTCCGCTTGGTGGAATAGAGCAGGTCGGAGGCGGCGTAGGCGGTTTGCGTGGTCTGGTCGGCCTTCACTTCGTGGGACACCGATGCGGGGAAGGCTTTTCCCACCGGGGCAGGGTTGGCATGGATGGCATAGATGTTCACGGGGTCGGGCGAGATGTAGTACATGTCGCTGGCGTAAGAGAAACCGCCGGTTCCATCAGCAGTGAGCACGTTGTTCTGATAGAGGGGGGCGGCTTTGCTGTCGTCCACCCAGGCAGATACTTCCAGTCCTGCGCCAAGCTGTTGGTCGAGGCCGTAGGAACGGGTCTGGGAGGTGACGCCGCTGGTGAGGCGGATTTCGCCGTTCCAGTTGTCGGTGACTGCTTCGTTGTCGTTGTTGCAGGCGGCAAGCGCAAGGGCTGCTGCGGCAATGATTGATAAATTTCTAAGTTTCATAATCTTACATTCTTAGTATTATTGATTCAATTGTTCGTTTCCATTCCGGCCGAGCCGTTTTCGCCGTCTTCGCCATTGCCCGGTGTCCAGTCGGTAATGGTGGCGGAGAAGTCCGCTTCCGTAGGTGTTTCCACTATTTTCCCGCCCAAGGCGAGTGGCTTATGCTTGTCGGCGTTGAAGGTGGCAAGCTCCGTGGTGAGGTCACTGTCGAGAGTGACCGGCTTTGGACTGTCTCCTGCAAAGTAGAGTTTGGCATCCAGCTTCTGCTGCACACCCGCCACGCCGAGCAGGCGCACCGTGGCCGCCCATTTTCCGGCATTGGCTCCTTCCGTTACTTTCGCAAACGCCAGTGCCACGTTCAGCGGCGTACCATGCGTGCCGTTATCCATATCCAGCGTCGAGGCAACCCCCGAAAGGTAGCCCTCGATTCGCTCTATCCTTTCCGTGGTACTGCCCGTCGGCTCGATGAAGAGCGTCAGTTGGCGTACTTGCTGCTGCATCGCAACGGTAAGGGTGTGGTCGGTGTCCGCTTCTATCGTAGTTTCCGTCACGCCCGTAAACAACCAGCCCGGCATCTCCTGCACGAAGGGACCCGCTCCGTCCACGTTACCCGAAGCCCCGGCGACGGTTGCCACGCTGCCGCTCATGGTGATGTGCTGCGGCGTGTTGTAGACATGCAGATGGTAGCTGCCCGGTTCAAAAAGAGGTTCGAGCAGGTTCGTGGTGCCGATGAGGATGGCGGAGTAGTCACCGGCTTCTACCGTATAGCTTGCGGGTGCGGTCAGTCCCTCGCCGATGCCGCTCCAGTCGGTAACGAGGGTAATTGCCCCTTGCTCCGGATGCGGGGTGTTGTAGATGGGGTCTTTCACGTCGCAGGCGGCAAAGGATAGCGCTGTGGCTGCTACGATAAGACATTGTCTGATGTTTCTTTTCATATTCGTTGGTTTTAGATGATTCTACTTGTTGCTTCCCATAGTCCATACGAGGCTGATGCCTGCTTGTGTGGGCCCCCAGAAGTTCTTGCTCTCATTCCGTTTCTTATATACGCGCACGCCATCGGTCATGCCGAAGCTGTCATATTCGGAACGGGTATAGCCCAGGCCGAGGTTGAAGTCGAGGGAGAAACTGCGGGAGAGGGATAATTGGTAACCCAACGTCACGCCCGCATTCCATAGCTTACCCTGATAGCCGGTATCCTTTGAAACGATACCGCCCAACATATACCTATATATATTATATT
>OGDO01000874.1_pt1 | contig 11305 bp, 10 predicted proteins | sample 1570431 | NCBI WGS metagenome assembly OGDO01 (sample SAMEA2582183, study PRJEB24529) | metagenome | reverse complement strand
CATTTGGCAAATGACGGCTTTTCGGAAAATCCACGAGTTGGGAAGAACTCGTTTCTGATAGCTTTCTTGCTCTTTTCTAATTCAGCGTTGCAATCTGGGGCAAGATAAAACTCCAGATAATCTTTTGCCTCTTTACGTGCATCGTATAGTTCAAGAACAATGTCGGTTATCTGTTCTTTTGTAAGTGACAACAAGTGTTTTTTTAGCTTTGCTTTTGACATAGATTGATTTTCAATTGATTGTGTATTTTACATTCCTGCTAATTTCCAAACAATCCTTTTTCTTCCATATATGCTTCCAATTGATATGTTATTAATCCAGCTGTTTTCTATAAACTGAATCCAATGTGTTTCCATCTTTGTCTTTCCATATCAACCAGCCATTATTACTGCTACCAATACAGAAATCTGCGGCAGTACTGGGACTTGAAAAAGTTTTATCTGATGTCAATACCAATATTCCGTTCTCAGTAGAAGTGTAATCTTGAAGCATTTTTTCTCGTTTTTCTTTCCAGTTGAAAGACGGAACCATTGTTTTGGCAACAGTACTTCCTTTTAGGACTGTAAAGCCATCGGAACTATAGAAGCCCTTTGCATTGCATCCTCTACCTTTGGTGTAGAATAGATGTTCTTCTTTGGGTTGTGATACATCAAAAATATTGCAACCGATAAATGATGCCAGAAACTTCACATCTTCGAAAAATTCATCCATTGAGTCCTGTTGATGCTCTGGTAGATTCGGTGCTTTAGGGATTTGTTTATTATCGCTTAAAACAAAAGCGTTTGCTTTCTTGGCTTCGGCTATCGCTTTATGTTCTAGGTATTGCACATCAACTTTAGTCATATCGGCATCTTTCGATACGAATATGAGTGCTTTTTGCCAAAACGCTTTTTTGCTGTCGTGGTCTTTTACACGTTCTTTGAAATTTTCCGTTTCACCTATATATGCCTGCGGTTTTGTTGATTCATCTTCCCCCAGTAATATATAGAATGCAGGTTTTTGTAATTTCTCTTGTGTATTCAAATAGGAGAGATTAGAACGTGGTACGACAAACATTTGGCAAATTTTGTTGCTAATGAATGCATATTGAGTTCCTTTAGGATCTCCGTCGATTAAATATGTTGTTACAGTCTTTCCCATTGTTATTCAACTTCAGTGATTTTGAGGATAGTTGTACTTACTGTTATATTCGTAATCGAAGATTTTGCATAAATATGTCTAATTTCAACTGTTTTGAGGTATAACTTATTTAAGTATAGCCTTTTCTTAATGCAAATATACACCATTATCGAATATAATTCGCTATATTTGCACTATAAAATCGCATTAAACAATGAAGCTAAATAAAATAAAGACTGTTTTGTCGGATAAAGGCATCTCCCAGACATGGTTAGCCAAGCAACTTGATAAAAGTTTTAGCATGGTCAATGCTTATGCGTGCAATAGAATTCAGCCGAATTTGGAAACACTTCAGCGGATTGCTGAGATTTTACAGGTGGATTTAAAGGATTTGATAACAGATAAAGAGGAAAGGTAAAATGCAATGAAAAACTTTACGGAGAATACAAGAGTACAAGTCCCGGCTGCATTGCATCTTTGCAAGCTCGGTTATACATATTTGGATGATTTAACATCATACAATCCCCAAACGAATATTTTGACGGATATTTTTATCCGTTCAGTAAAACGTCTGAATCCTGCTTTGACGGACTTGGAATGCAGCCAGTTACTGGATAAAATTGTCGGAATCTTGAATAATGATGATTTGGGCAAGGAATTCTATACTATGCTTTCTTCCAACAGTGGTGTGAAGTTGATAGATTTCGCTGATGCGAATAATAATGAATGGCACGTTACGACAGAGTTTACATGCGAAAATGTCGAATCCGGTGATAGCTTCCGTCCGGATATTACGTGCTTTATAAACGGCTTGCCTTTAGCTTTTATCGAAGTCAAGAAGCCTAATAATCACGATGGAATTTTAGCAGAGCGGGATAGGATTAATAAACGGATGCGGAGCAAGAGTTTTCGTCGCTTTATCAATCTTACCCAATTGATGATTTTTTCCAATAATCAGGAATACGATAATGAAAACAGAGTTCCGATACAAGGTGCATTTTATTGTTGTGCAGCAAAAGAGAGAGCTTTCTTTAATGTGTTTAGAGAGGCTGATGCTACTTTCGTGTCGAAATATCCATATTTAGCGTTGACGGAAGATTCAGAAAAACAGGTTCTCAAACATAGGAACTGTATCGTTATTAAAAACTTGCCCGATTATGAAACCAATAAGAAGGTAGATACTCCAACGAATCGTGTTTTGACATCAATGCTTTGCCGGGAGAGGTTTTTGTTTCTGTTAAGATATGGCTTTGCGTATGTTAATCGAACTATAGAGCTGGAAGATGGCAGTAAAATCACAACTCTTGAAAAACATGTGATGCGCTATCAGCAATTGTTTGCATCATTGGCTATTCGCAAAAAACTATCTAAAGGTGTCAAGAGTGGAATAATATGGCATACACAAGGCAGTGGCAAGACAGCATTGGCGTATTATTCAGTTCGTAGTTTGACCGATTATTATGCAAAACGCGAGACGGCTGTTAAATTCTACTTTATAGTGGACCGTATTGCGCTGATGGAGCAGGCGAGTGATGAGTTTGTTGCACGTGGCTTAGTCGTAAGGAATGTCAATAGTCGGGATGATTTAATGAAAGATATCCGCGATACCACCCCTGTAGTGAACAGTGAGGGTAAAGCGGAAATAATGGTTGTAAACATACAGAAATTTAAGGAGGATTCCACTAAAATACAGATAGAGTCAGGCTATAATACTAATCTTCAGCGTGTATTCTTTATAGACGAAGCACACAGAGGATATAGTCCACAGGGTAGTTTTCTTGCAAATCTTCTGGAAGCTGATAAGGATGCTGTAAAAATCGCATTGACAGGAACTCCTTTGTTGCGAGAAGAAAAAGAATCTTGGCGTGTCTTTGGTGATTACATTGACACCTACTATTATGATAAGTCGATAGCGGATGGTTATACGCTAAAACTGATGCGTGAACCGATAGAAACCATTTATAAAGAGCGTATTGAGAGCATTCTTGATAAATTGGCTGGAAACGTAGAGGTCAAGAAAAGTGATATAGACAAAAATAAAATAATTGAGCATGAAAGTTACCTGAATGCTTTGCTTGATTATATCATTTCTGATTTGCGAAGATTCAGAAAAGAACAAGCTGATGATTCTATCGGGGCAATGATCGTGTGCAAAACAAATCCACAGGCTCGTGAAATGTTTCGTTTATGGCAGCAGCGTTTTAGATTTGCGCAGCGCATTGAAGATAAATGGGAAGAACAGTTGGGAATGGTAGCAGAGCCAATGGTTGCGTATGGTCATGCCAAACCATTACGTGCCTCTCTGATATTGCATGATGAAGGAGACAAATTAGAAAGAAAGGCATATATTGAAGAATATAAGAAGCAGCAGACAGTAGATGTACTGATTGTCAATCAAATGTTGCTTACCGGATTTGATGCTCCCAGGTTGAAGAAACTATATTTGGGACGTAGTCTTGACGGTCATGATTTGTTACAGGCTCTTACGCGTGTAAATCGTCCGTATAAAGATTTTAAATATGGCTATGTGGTTGACTTTGTAGATATAAAGGAAAACTTTGATTCTACAAATGACCGCTATCTGAGAGAATTAAACCGTACAGCGGATATTAAGGAGATCCAACAGGACGAGCCTGTTGGTAATGCTATTATCGAAGATAAGGAAGAGATAATAGCGAAAATGAAAGAAATCAAGAGTATTCTCTTTAATTTCACTTGCGATAATCCGGAAGAGTTCAGACAGGAAATTGATGAAATTGAGGATAAAGACAGGCTCTATGAACTACGGTCAGTATTGAATGATGCTAAAGCTATTTTGAATCAAGTCAGAGCCTTTGGTGATGATGAATTGAAAGAAAAAATAGAGTCTTTGGCTTTTGGTGGTATTCCTACTTTGGTTACAGAGGTTACGCATCGCATAGAGAGGATGAATCTGTTTGAAAGTACAGAGCATAAAGCAGATGTTGCCGGAATAATCAATGTCGCTCTGTCAGAATTGGAATTTGAGTTCAAAAAGGGAATATCTGAGGAACTGAGAATTGTTGTCAATGATATTCGTGAGCGTTGCGAAAAGGTACAAACTGAATTTGATGCCAATTTTGATAGGAATGAAGAAAAATATGTCATCCTTGCAGATGAGTTCCGAGCATATTTCCGTAAAAAAGGTTTTGTTCCGCAAAATACTCAAGATGCAAAAGACAGCATTGATTACATGGATAATGTAATGAAAAAGATTCGGGAAATAAACAGACGGAATAATATCTTGAAGAAAAAATATAAGGGTGATGAGCGTTTTGTTCGTATTCACAAGCGGATTGAGGAGGAAAATCAAAAACGTGAACAGCCTATTATATCTGCACACGAATATGAAATAGCCGAGAATCTGTCACAGATGAAGTCTCAAATAGACAATATGTTATTCTTGAATATCAATGTTTTGGATAATGAAGATGCCTTTAAGCGTGATGTATTGGCTATTATTGGTCGTAAATTAATAGACCTTGGAATTAAGGCAAATTTGACAGACCGTAAATATATCAACAATCTTATCACAACAGAATATTTCCAACAACGTAATTTTGCATATTGATTATGAGCGATATAAATATAACAGAATCAACGATTGCCCTGATTGATTCTTTGAAAAGTACAACAGGTGCATTTGGTTTGGCAGGAACAGGAAGCGAATATAAAATTGTCACAGAAATGTTTCTGTACAAGTTCTTTAATGATAAGTTCGGCTATGAAGCCAAGCGAGATAAAATGTACGGAGAACGGCTAAGCAAAGCAGAAAAGTGGGATGCCGAATATGATACATTTACAGAGGAAGAGGTAGAAGACCTTTTCAGTTATTTGCCTGCTTCTGTGCCGAGAGTTAAACCTGAACATACACTCTCTCATCTATATAATTTCACAGGAAAGGGAGATTTCTCTACATTGTTGGATGCTACATTAATAGATATAGCCAATATCAATGCAGATACCTTTTCTGTAACAACTTCCGGAAAAAGTAAGGTAAATATCTTCAGTGCCATAACAACATTTGTAACTGACCAACAAAAGCGTGATGAATTTGCAAAATCGCTGATGCGTAATGTTGCTTCATTCAATTTTGAACATGTATTTATTGAGAAGTATGACTTCTTTTCAAGAATATTCGAGCATTTGCTGAAGGGATTTAATAATGCCGGAGGTGGTAAATATGCCGAATATTATACTCCACGTGCCATAGCCCAAGTTATGGCGAGATTATTGGTCGGGGACAATGCAGATTTACGAGGCGTGACTTGTTACGACCCATCGGCTGGAACAGGTACATTGCTTATGGCTCTTGCTCATCAGATAGGAGAAGATAGATGCTCGATTTATAGTCAGGATATATCAGAAAAGTCGAGTGAAATGTTGCGTCTAAACCTTATTCTGAATAGTTTGTCTGCTTCTCTGCCAAATGTTGTACAGGGCAATACATTGACAGAACCATCACATACAGAATTAAGTGGCGCATTGAAGAAATTTGATTTTATCGTTTCAAATCCTCCATTTAAACTTGATTTTCCAGAGTATCGTGATACATTAGCTGCTGATACGATTCGGTTTTGGGCTGGAGTTCCGAATAAGGTTAAAAAAATCAATCCCGAAAAGCCTCAGATGGGAATATATTTGTGTTTCTTACAGCATGTAATAAACTCTTTAAAGGATACAGGGAAGTCAGCTGTCGTAGTCCCAACTGGTTTTATTACATCAAAAAAACGTAACAATGTTGTTGCCTATAATATTCTTCAAAAAATTGTAGATGAACATATAGTATGTGGATGTATATCAATGCCTACTAATGTATTTGCTACTACCGGAACGAATGTGTCCGTTATATTCTTTGATAAGTCGGCAACAGCAGATAAAGTAATTTTGATTGATGCAAGCAAATTAGGTGAAGAATATAAAGAAGGCAATAACCAGAAACGACGTTTGCTTGATAATGAGATAGATTTAATAGTCAATACGTTCCGCAACAAAGAAGTTGTAGAGGATTTTTCCGTAGCTGTTTCTTACGATGAGATAAAGGAAAAGGGCTATTCTCTTTCTGCTGGACAATATTTCGACATCAAGATAGATTATGTAGATATAACGGAAGAAGAGTTTAACAACCGTATGGCAAATTATAAACAAATACTCTCCGAGCAATTTAAAGAAAGCCATCGGTTGGAAGAGGAAATTATGAAGCAGTTGGATGCTTTGCAGTTCAACGAAAATGTAGGAAACAATGAGTAACGAAATACAGTTTTTGTTATACAATCTTCCCGATAAAGAGGGAAGAGTACAGGTGGTTATAAAAGACGAAACCATTTGGTGTACGCAAAAGGCTATGGCAGAGCTTTTCGGTATTGATAAATCAGGTATTAGCCGCCACATAGCCAATATATTTAGAGAGGAAGAATTACAGCAAGACACGACGGTTGCAAAAATTGCAACCGTCGTAAATCGAGGCATAAGAGGCGAGGTTGAAGAGTTGGTTGATTTCTATAATCTTGATATGATTATTGCTGTTGGCTATCGTGTATCTTCTCCAAAAGCTACCAAGTTCCGTCAGTGGGCTACCAAGATTCTGAATGAGTATATCAAGAAAGGCTTTGTGCTTGACGATGAACGCTTAAAACAGGGAACGGCAGTATTCGGAAAAGACTATTTCCGTGAATTGTTGGAAAGGGTACGTTCCATCCGTGCCAGTGAACGGCGTATTTGGCAACAGATTACCGATATATATGCAGAGTGCAGTATTGACTATGACAAGAACTCGCCTACCACACACGATTTCTATGCCATGATACAGAACCGTTTTCACTATGCCATTACCGGGCAAACAGCAGCAGAAATCATCTACACTAAGGCTGACCATACCCAAGAACACATGGGGCTGACTACATGGAAGAATGCTCCCGATGGGCGTATCTTGAAATCGGATGTGTCAATAGCCAAGAACTATTTGCAGGAAAATGAAATCCGTCGGTTGGAACGTGTAGTAACAGGATATTTCGACTATATAGAAGACCTTATAGAGCGTGAAAACACGTTCAATATGGAGCAATTTGCAGCCAGTGTCAATGAGTTTCTGACTTTCCGCAAATATCAGATATTGCCCGACAAAGGGCGAATCTCTGCGGCACAAGCCAAGACAAAGGCAGAAAGCGAATACGATATTTTTAATAAAACCCAACGGATTGATTCTGACTTCGATAAAGAAGTTAGGGGAATGTTGGGTGAATAATATAGATATAGTATGACAGAAGACGAAAAACTTATCCAAGAAGTACAGGATCAATGCGAGTATTTTGCAAAAGGCATCATAAACAGTCTTTGTAAGCGAGCCATTCGTAAAATAAACTCCTGGAACATTCACATAGGTACAGATGATTATCCTTCTTCGTTTAACTTTTTTAATATTCTCTCAATAGAGTACCAAAGCAAGTGTTACGATGAAATATCACCCTGCTTAGAGGACGCCATAGAGGGGGTATTGGACAATGAGTACGAGAAACTATTGCCGCAAGAGCGGTTCTTTGTGGATTATAGCCAATGCTATTATGATAACGAATTTGACTCTGAGTCTATTAAAAGAAAGATATATGACCGCTTCTACGAAATTCTCAACGAGCATTGGGAGTCAAAGAAAATAGCTAATTTTGAAGAAAAAAGAAACTGGTAATAAAACTACAAAAGTAAATATATACGATTAGATATAATGACTGAAATTAAAGAATTTCTTAAAAGTGAAACCAAAATATCAAAAGATTGCCGAGTGAAATATTGGCTATTCTGTAAAATCTTGGATTATTTACTTGCCAATCAATTTTATATTGGTAAGGACTATGTATCATATAAGGACATCCATACGTATCTTGACAAACAATGCACATTTGACTATATTGACTCTATTCATGCACAAACTGAACTTTGGGTCCATGAAATGTTATGGTTGGGTCTCATCAATTTTGATGAAAACTCACAGCAAATGTCTCTCACACCAGAAGGCTATAAAGCTTGTCAAGAGCAAAGATACCATAGTATTCTTGCATCATTGTATGAAGCAAAATACTCTCGTTTAATTGCAAAGTGGGCATTGATAGTTGCGCTCATATCTGTCATCCTTTCAATAAGTATTAACGCTATCTGATTTCTTAATAATGAAACTAATAGAAACCATAGAGACTTTTATATCAGGTGATTGGGGCAATGAATCACATACGGAAGACACTCCTTGCGAAGTCTTCTGTGTACGTGGTGCAGATATTGAGCCCATCAAAAACCAAGATTATAATCATATACCCAAAAGGTATATTTCAAAACGTAGTTATGAAAATAAGCTGCTACAAGTAGGTGATATAATTGTAGAAAAATCAGGAGGCAGCCCCACACAATCGACAGGAAGAGTTTGCCTTATAACGCCTAACCTTATAGAAAAGTTGCAATCGGTTGATTGTTCAAACTTTTGCGCAGCATTCCGTGTGAAAAAAGAGTGGGATGCGGAATACATTTATCTCTACATTCAGCACTTTTATAACATGGGAGCTTTCTTCAATTTTGAGGGCAAAACTTCAGGAATTAAGAACCTACAACTAGAGCAGGCATACCAAGCCATTGAAATAAAGCCAATTTCTATTGCTGAGCAAAAGAAACTGGCCAAAACTATTCGTACTATCGATGGGAAAACGGCTATAAACCGTTCGATAAATCAGAATTTACCGATACTTGACCGTTCATCAAAAGTGGGAGAAGTTCGTCTCGTTGCTTAGTAAGGAATTCGTTTTCTTTTTGAATTACAAACTGTTTGTTATTAAGAGCTGACACTTGCTTTTCCCATAAATCCAAGATTGCATCACTTGGCTTTAGAATTGGAAATTTCAGCACGTCTTCACGAGACACCTCTTTGAATGTTGTTCCAGTGCCTAGTTGTTCTATCTGCTTGATGTGAATGTTTAGATAATAATACAGGTAAGTTGATATGTTTTCCGCTTTGGGAACAAAGCTCTTAAATCCTTGATTGGTACACAACTCAGTCTTAGCAATAGATAACAGACCTATTGGCGCACGGCTTGACATCAATATTGTATTTGGAGGCAATAAATGAGTACTGCAAGAATTATATCCTGCTTGCGAAATATTGCGTTCTCCTTGATATACAAACTTTTGCTTCTGGTCAGATAAATCTTTCGGAGTAATCCAAACAATATCTCCTCCATAATTTTGTTCATTAATAGTAGAAGGGGTTGCACCATTGTAAACATCAGCAATATCCTCTATATTTTTGTTTTCCCAAGATGCAGGAATCTTACGTTTCAACTTCTCATTCCAAACCATTTCACCGCCACTTGACTTATATGGTCTTCCATTCTCATCTGGAAAGTCAAATTGCACAAACCAGTAATCGTAAAGCTGCTTTGCCATTGCTTCTAAATTCTGATTTATCTGCTCATTGAGTCTGATTTTTTGGTCAAGATTCAAGAAAAATGTGCCAATGCTTTCCTCCGAACAAGAAAGTGTTGGCATTTCATATCTTAGAATTTGCTCTTTATCTCCACGAGGCATTTTACTTCCTTTGGCTCCTTGCATTACATAGTCAAAAAAAGAATCTTGAAGTAGTACGGCATAAAGAAAACTTGGCGAATGTCCCTCTTTAGCTCTAAAAACCAACACGTCAGAAGAGGCTCCACCGTCTATATCTGCAAACCAAACCTTTTTGAGATATGGTCTGATATTTGCTATTAATACATCGCCATGTTGATAGCGAGTGAGACAACAAGACTGTGGCGGAAGATTGGTTGCAATTTCCCGTCCTTTTTTGTTTTGTAATATGCAGTCTGTAGTAACATATTCGCGTAAGGCAATATCGTTGCTACTGATTTTGTCGGTTACATAATCTGCGATTGATGATAACTTAGTCATATACATCCTGTTTTGGATGCAAAGTTACATAATTTTAGGCAGATTCTTGTGGTTCAGTTATCCCAAATATTTCTTATGCGCCAACTTTACATTGTTTTGATTCACAATGGCATAGTGCAGTGTTGTGTCAATGCGTACATGACCAAGTAGTCGCTGCACCTGTTCGATGGGCATACCTTTGTCGATAGCCATTGTTGCAAGGGTACGACGGAACTTGTGAGGATGAACTTTTGGCATAGAAAGTGCTTGCCCCATTTTTCTGATTCTAACTTCCACACCGCTAATAGTCAGTCGTGAGTGTGGCGAATTGAGGGAAACGAATAAGGCTGGATTGCTGTCTGTTCGCTCATTAAGATATTGTTGCAAATGTAGTTTGGTACGGGCGTTGAAGTAAACAACACGTTCTTTGTTACCTTTTCCGAACACCACGCACTGCCGTTCGTGGAAATCAATATCTTCACGGCTCAGTTTGACCAACTCACCCACACGAATACCCGTGGATGAAAGAAAGTCTATAATAGCAAGATCTCGTTTGGTCGTGCAACTATCTCGAAGTTGCTCCAATTGTTCGTCAGAAAGCACCTCTTTTACAAGTGAATCTGTCTTAACCTTGTGAATGCGTCTTACCGGGCTTTTGGCGATATAATCTTCATCTTCCAACCATGCAAAGAAGCTGGAAAAGATTCGTCGCATATTGTCAATGGTCACTTTGCTCGATTGGTGTTCTTCTTGATAATCGGATAGATAAGTACGAATATCTGTTGTCGTAATGTGACAAATTGCCAATGAAAGCGTGACTAACAACCGTTCAATGGTATTACGGTAGTAAGTTAATGTCTTTTCTGAACATCCCTCTATCTTTTTGGCTGATATAAAAGAGTTAAGAAGATGTTCATTCTCCTGCGTTTGCTGTGTGGCACAATCGCTCTTTTCAATGATTTCTACATTATGCAGTTCTGATGTAAGCACAGCTTTAAGCCGTGCCATTTGTCGGCAATCTAAGTCACGCTGCATTTCCGCAACTATCGCCTGAATGATGTTTTCTTTCATAATTCTAATAATTTTGTTCTTATATATAATATTAATTCTCCGGTAGCAATGAGAGACTTGACCAACAATTCGTTCATTGTGTCAGCTGTATTGAAGTCATATGATTTACCTGAGTCTGGAGATGAATACGTTATGTTGTCTGTAGTCAGTTCTTTTATGGCGCGAAGAATCGTGTCTGCGCTGCAGGTTTTAAGTTTGG
>OGDO01000871.1_pt1 | contig 11344 bp, 9 predicted proteins | sample 1570431 | NCBI WGS metagenome assembly OGDO01 (sample SAMEA2582183, study PRJEB24529) | metagenome | reverse complement strand
ATCGTACAGCGCCCTGGTGCGATCCACTTCATTAAGCCAAAAAACAAAAATCTCCACGCCAAGGGGTAACTATACCTGTTTGCTGGACCGAGGAGGGGTTCAATATGAACCCACCGGAACAGCCCACTCTATCAGAGATTAAGACAGAGAAAGAACATTAAAATCGATAATAGAATTGCACTATTTCCTAAAAAGCGCTATAATTAAAACACTAATATAGAAAATGGCTTGCATCTTGGGATTGAGAGGAGCGTGGATTTCAATTAAAAAAAACGCCATACGCTGTCTTGTATTTTTCCTTACGGCAATATTTGTGGTTTCGGGAGCTTTGGCGCTCCGGGAGCTGCAAAGCAGGCGCGAGGCTCAAAAGGACTTCAACGGGCTGGCGCAGCGTGTGCAGCCGAAAGCTCCGTCAGACAAAGGAAACTCGCCGCCGGAAAGTGCTGGGGATTTGGTAGAGAGTGCAGTACATAAGCGTGACATTGCTGCACTGACGGCGGAAAACGCAGACTGCATCGGGTGGGTCTGCGTTCCAGATACGATGATCAACTATCCCGTGATGTTCACGCCGGATGAACCGCAGCGATATCTGCGGAGGAGCTTTTCCCGCGGATACAGTATCTGCGGCGTGCCGTTTCTGGATGGCCGAAGTGAGGCCGGAGATATCAATAGAATTATTTACGGTCACAACATGAAGGATGGGACTATGTTTGCCGGACTTCATGGATACGAAGATGCGCTGTTCCGCGAGGAGCATCCGGTAATTGAGTATGAAACCACTGAGGGCTGCGCGGAATATACCGTATTCGCCGTGCTGAAGATGCACAAGGATGATTCGTGGTATGATTTTTTGTCAGCCGCAGACAGCGAGGAGTACGCAAGAGCGGTGGATGAGATCTGCCGAAAAGCACTATATGACACAGAAATCAGACCGAGCTATCCGCAGGAGCTGCTGACGCTGTCCACCTGCGGCGGGAGAGATCGAGACGCCAGACTTGTTGTTGTGGCGATAAAGGGGTTTGTACAGCGTTGACCATTCATCGAGGAAGTCCGGCGAAAGCCGGGCTTCTCTGCTTTCCTGCTTCGTAAATGGTGATGCCATTTGGCAGCGAAAACACTTCTCATTGCGTGTCCACCCTGTTCCAGAACTCTGCAAAACAGCTATAATAAAACTGCACCCCAAAACAGCAATAAGGGGTGCAGAAAGAGAGAATGTCATGGCAACGAAACATATTACTACAGAGTTGATCGTGCGATATGCTGAAAAATTACATGAGGATGAAAAAAGCAGTGCTACCATTGAAAAGTATGTCCGGGATATTAAAATCTTTGCGCGGTACGCCGGAGTGCAGGCACTGACAAAGGAATTGACGATTTCCTATAAACATGAATTGGCTGTGCGCGGCTATGCCATTTTGTCCATTAACTCCATGCTGGCATCGCTCAACGGCTTTCTTGCCTTTTGCGGAAGGGCAGATTGTAAGGTCAAGCTGTACCGTATACAGAAGAAAGCCTATCTGTCCGCAAGCAGAGAATTGAGCAAGGAGGAGTACCACCGGCTTCTAAATGCCGCAAAGCATGACCGCCGCCTATGGTTGCTGCTGCAAACACTCTGCGCCACAGGTATCCGTGTATCAGAACTGCAATATTTCACGGTGGAGGCTGTCCGTCGCGGGGAGGTCTCCATCTCTTGCAAAAACAAAACCCGGAGCATTCTAATCCCCAGGGGCTTGCAGAAGCTGCTTCTCCAATATGTGCATGGCATAGGGCTGCAAAGCGGGGTTATCTTCCGCACGCGAACCGGAAAGCCGATGAACAGAAGCAATATTTGGGCGGCCATGAAGCGGCTATGTGCGCAGGCAAAAGTAAGTCCGGACAAAGTGTTCCCTCATAATTTGAGGAAGCTTTTTGCCCGGACATTTTATAGTATGGAAAAAGACATTGCAAAGCTGGCGGATATTCTCGGTCACAGCAGCATCGATACAACACGTATCTACATCATGTCCACCGGCGCAGAACACCGCCGGAGGATGGAACGGTTGGGATTGCTGGCCATGTCTGCAACATAATTTTTCGTATGTAGTAAAGCCGCAGGATTGCGGGTATGTGATTTCTGCAAATACACAGAGTCACCCCCAAAACGGGCGCAAAAAGGCGCGCCAATGAAAACAGTCTGTTCATTGGCGGTGCTTACTGCGCTGTTTTAACAATATTCTGGGGGGATCTCTCCCAAAAAGTGACGCAAAAACGGCATCTTCTACTTGCAAACAAAGCAGAAATATGATAGAACTTTTCGCGAATACGATTGCTGAGCATTTTTGCTGCGAGTCTACTACATACGAAAAATTATGCTGTACCGAAGCGTCTGCATCGATATGAAGCGCGATTACGGTTTGATCTCCTGAAGTCGGGCTGCATCGTGCTATTTTTTTTACCAATGCTTTTAGCAAACACAAAAGCAATCGTTTGTGCAGCTGCAAATGTGTCCGCTACACGGCAGGAAAGGAAACAGTATGGCAGGCCGATATTCAAAACAAGAGCTGAAGGACAAGCTTCAGCGCTCCGCGCTTCAGCTTGTAGCGACGGAGGGCATCGAGCGTCTCTCGACGAGGAGACTGTCCGCAGGCTGCGGATTGTCCGACCCGTACATCTACCAGTGCTACAGCGATATACCGGAGCTGCTGGCGGATACATTCCTGCGGGTGGACTGCGAAGTGGCGGAGCTGATGAGAACCGTCATCGGAACGCAGTTCATCGCTCCTGCCAAGCCAGTGAAGCTGGCTGATGTGTGCCGACTGCTTTGGGACGCGTACTGGCGATACCTGATGGAGGACCCAGAAAGAACGGTGTTCTATTGGCGCTACTATCATTCCGGCTACTATAACCGGGATATTCTGGCTGTCCGGGAGAAGAATTACCGGGTGCTCACCGATTTTATTGTCAATACCGGAAAAACGTTGGGTCTCTCCGACGATGCCCAGCGGCTGGCCATTGTGACCATGCTCATCGACGATACCGTTTCGGCGGCGGTGAGGATACACCTGGGCTATATACAGAAGGATGCCGTCAGCGAGGACGATATTTTTTACTCCGCCTTTTCTCTGCTACTCCGCAAGATCGACCCGCTGATTGAAATCAGCGGCGCAGCAAATCTGACGCCTGTGGAGGGAAGCCCCCGATGACGGAAAAGGAACTGAGAAAGCTCAACCGCTATGAGCTGCTGGAAATGCTGCTTGCGCAGGGGAAAAAGCTGGAGCGGCTTGAACGCGAACTGGCCGAGGCAAATGAGAGGCTGGCGCAGCGGCAGCAGATTGTTGCGACCTCCGGCACAATGGCCGAGGCAGCAATGCGTCTGAACAGAGTTTTTGAGGCTGCGGACAGTGCTACGAAAGAATATCTCAGCAACATGGAACTGATCGCAAACAGCTTACTTGATGATGCACGATGCAAAGCGGCTCGTATCATTAAGGATGCGGAACAGCAGGCGCGGATATATTCAGAGCATTTGGAGGAGCAGAATGACCCACAGCGAGAATACAGGCAAAAAGGAACAGCCGATACCTTCACTGGAGGAACTGAGCGGTGAACTGCGCCGGGAGAAATTCCGCCGACGCTACCGAAAGCTTCTGCGAAGCACGATCTATGCGCTGGTCGTGGTGGCGGCTGTCAGTGTGCTGATCGCCACTCTGCTGCTGCCGGTGCTGGAGATCTACGGCACCTCCATGAAGCCCAATCTGACGGAGGGCGACATTGTGGTTTCGGTGAAGTCACCCTCCCTTGAAACGGGCGATGTCATCGCGTTTTACTACAACAACCGCGTGCTGGTCAAGCGGGTGATCGCCGCCGGCGGAGAGAGCGTATATATTGACGCCGCCGGAAATGTATCCGTGAACGGAACCCTTTTGGACCCGTATCTTGCGGAAAAGGATGCCGGAATAAGCGATTTGGATTACCCTTATGTGGTGCCGGCGGGGACATACTTTGTGCTGGGCGACCATCGGGAGAGCAGCGTGGACTCCCGCAGCTCGCTGGTGGGCTGCGTGGAACAGAGCGAGATCGTGGGAAAGATCATCTTCCGCGTCTGGCCGCTCTCATCATTTGGAAAGATAAAATGAATTTTCAGAAAGGAAATATGCGGTGAATCGGGATATTCAGCGACAAACGGAACAACTGAATAAAAATCGCCTACTGCGGCAGCGTTGGCACCGGTGGTTCTCTGTCCCCGCCTGCGCCGTGGTGTTCGTGACGGCGTATGCGCTGATCCTTCCGGCCATCACGCTGGACACCGCGCCGGACACCTACTGCGGGCAGGAGGAACATATCCATACGGATGAATGCTATGAGATTCCGGGTGTACCGGAGCATACCGTCATCGACTGTCCGGTACAGCAGGGACTGCACATTCATACCGCAGCGTGCTATGGAGAAGACGGTGCGTTGCTCTGTACGGAGGATTCGCCGCAGTTCATCCATCACCACGACAGCTTTTGCTTCGATAGTAGCGGCGAGTTGCTCTGCACGCTACCGGAGCTGAGTGAGGAGGATGTGCCCGGCGGTATGGTACACCAGCATACGGCGGATTGTCTGACGACTGTGCCAGCTGTCGCGCCGGAGGGTCTGCTGTGCACGAAGCCGGAGCATATCCACACAGCGGACTGTCTTGACCCGGAAAAATGGGACGTGACGGCGGTGGACGGCGAAGAGGACTGTGGGGACGACCCATATCTTATCGGACGAGACACATCGCTTATCCCTCTGACGGAGATGACAGGCGCGGAGCTGTTCGCCCTGACCGACGAGGAGCTCGTTGCGCGGACGCAGGAATTCCTGTCGCTGACGGACGAGGAATTTGAGGGGCTGAACGAGCGCATGGCCGCGCTGGTATGGGATATGGCGCCGGCGGAGGATGCCGCACAGACGGAAGCGGAGATGCTCCGCATCGCACCGAGACGCGCACCGGCAACCGCCGCCATCGACCCAACAACGGCCACGCTCAAGATGCAGGACAACATCGCGGTAAACGGCCACTATGACCTGTCCCTCAACGGCGGAAACGCCCAAGCGAGCGGACAGGTGTCCTACCGCTGGTATCGGACGAAGGCCAACGGTACGCGGGAGGCCGTCGCGCGGAGCTTCTACCGCAACGCCGATGGTACCACCTCCTCCAACCTCGGGCCCAGCGGCAGCTACCTGTATTTGGCGCTGGATGGCGGCGGAGGGACCGATGCGCTCCGTGGAATACGAGGCAGTCCTTGTACTGAACGGCACGGAAACCAGCGTCAATGCCAGGATCACCAATACCAACTATAACAAGTCCGTGCTGAACGGCAGCTTTGAACGCCCTCAGAACAACCGGGCGTCCACGCAGTACAAGCAGGGGGACACGGGGCTGGAATGGCGCACCACCGCCACCGACAATAAGATCGAGATCGTGCGGCTTACCGACCAGACCCTGAGCCGTTGGAGATCCAGTTATAGCTACCGAAGCGGATGGCCGTCATACTCATACGTAGATGTATGGCCCGTCGACGGCAGCCAGTATGCCGAGATCAATGCGGAGCAGGACAGCGCTCTATACCAGAGCATCCTGACTGTCCCCGGCACAACGATGAACTGGCAGCTCTATCACGCACAGAGACCAGGGTGCGGCTATAAGATCGGACGCGATAAGGACACCATGTATCTGTGCATCGTGTCGGATACGCGGGCGACGCAGAATTTCAGCAGCACCGAGAGCCTGCGCTCACATGTAAAACAAATGCTGGGGAACGCAGCGGTCTATGACGCGGACGGCCTTTACATCCAGAAGATCTCAGACGACACGACCTGGGGCAAGTATACGGGCACCTATACCGTGCCGGAGGGACAGTACCTGACGCGCTTCTTCTTCCTCAGTGAAGAGTACACAGGCGGGGGATACGCCGGTAACCGGACCCTCGGCAACTTCCTGGATAATGTCTGGTTTAGTCAGGAACTGCCCGATCCCTCATCCAACGATGGCACCATCACCATTCAGAAGACGGTGCGGGGCGATCTTACCGCCGAGCACCGCGCCGAGCTGCAAAGCCGCCTCTATTTTGAAATACGGGAGGGTGACACGGTATTGCAGACCCTTCCTGCCGCCGCGCTGGGCGACTGGAAGCAGAACGGCAGCGACTGGTGGATCAGCAAGAGCATCCCCATCAGCGACGACTGGGTCGGCAAGACCGTGGATGTTGTGGAGTGCAGCTACGAGATGGACGATCTCTCCTACACCGTTACGACGGAAAAGACTGGGCAGGCGACGACGCTCAGCACAAACAGCCGGCCCCAATTCGACTTCGTCAACGACTATCGGAAATCCGCTGCGACGCTGACGGTGGAAAAAATCGTCAACGGCACCGATACCTCCGGCAGTTTCCCCTTTGTCGTGTCCTGCGCCATCACTGATCCCAACACCGGGGAGAAAACGACGGTACAAGAGGAGTTCACGCTGACGAATCATGGCGTGCATTATGTTGCCAACCTGCCCATCGGCGCGGAGGTCACGCTGACCGAGACGAAGTACGACGGCTATACCGCCGCCGTGTACCAAGGCGGCAAGCAGGTGGCGGATAGCGGCACATATACCTTTATCATCACGGAAAACACCGAGCTGACCGTGTATAACACTTTGGGCGTGCCCCTGCCCGAAACAGGCGGCGCGACCCCCTACCTTTTCATCTACGGCGGACTTTTCCTGATGCTCTCCGCCGTTGTGACCGGATATATTCTCAGGCGCAGGTACGGAAAGGAGGGCTTGGGGTAATTGAATCGTCTCTCCCGACCGGCGTACCGGCACGGCAGCGCCGCGGGATATATCCGGAGATACAGCAAGCAGAAATTTTATAAAAAGTGAAAGGAATAAGACCATGAAACACACGAAAAAAGCGCTGGCGCTGCTCATGGTGCTGGTCATGTCGCTGTCGCTGTTGACGGTGATGGCCTTCGCCGCAGGAGGAACAGGCAAGATCACCATTGAGAACGCCACGGCGGGCATGGAGTACAAGCTCTATAAGGTTTTCGATGCCAGCTATATTGACGGCACGACCGGCGGCACAAAGCCTGCCGGTGCGACCTACACGATCAAGAATACTGATCCGTGGTATTCCCTTGTCAATGCATCCGGCAGTCCCTTTACGCTGACGGAGGACTCCGCAAATCCTGGTACTTACACCGTCTCTATCGCGGAAGGCCAGCAGGAAACCGTTGCGACTTGGTTTCAGAGTGTAGATGCTTCCAGTCTGACTCCAACAAAGACTGATACCCCCTCCAACAACACCGTGACATTTGCCGGGCTGGACAAGGGCTATTATTACATCAAGAGCGGAGTGGGCGCTACCGTGACACTGACCCATGCCAATGAGACAAGAACAGTGATCGACAAGAACCAGCAGCCCGGCTGGGGCACTAATCCGGATGACAGTACCAAGCCCGGCGGCAAATTCATCAAGACCGGCGCCAACGGAGCAGGCACGGAATACGGCGCTCTCGGCACCGCCGACATCGGCGGCAAGCTGGACTACAAGATCGACATTTTCAGCGCCACCAACTATCAGGGCGATAAGATGATCAAGGAGTATATCATCGACGATACGGAGAGCCCCGCCGTCTTCATGCACTTTAGCACCATTAAGGTTTGGGTCAACGGTACCGAGCTGACAAAGGGCTGGGTCGAGGGTGTAGACGAAACTTCTGGCACCAGCCACGCCATCGGATCTTCCGCGACTGCCACTTCAAAAGACGATGCCGACTGGTATGTGGAGAACGCCGATAATACCGACAGCAAATTTAGCATCCACATTAACTGGCTGAAAAGCGATGGAACCTTCAAGTTTGACAACAACGGTAAGTCTAATGTAATCAAGATCACCTATGAGGGCGTGCTGAAAAGCAAGGGCGTGGTCTACGGCGACAACGGCAACGTGAATACCGCGACGCTGTTTGTCCTGCCGAACGGCTCTACGACAAGAGCACAGGTCGGCAATCCCAGCGAAGCCAAGGCCGTTACCTACTCTGGCGAGCTGTTCAAGTACACAACGGAGAATGGCGTCAAAAAGCCTCTGGCTGGTGCAGAGTTTACGATCACGCGGGCAGGTGAAACAGCGCCGCTGGCGTTCTATCCCTCCAAGGCCTATGCCGGTGTCTATTATCTGGCAACTGATGAGAACTGGAACTCCGCGCATGTTGACCATTCTGATCCGTCGAAGAAGGAGAGCATGAAGGTCACCACTCTTGTGACCCCTACTGACGGCATGATCATCACCCGTGGCCTGGCTGGCGGCGAATACACCGTAACGGAAACGAAAGCCCCCGGTGGCTACAACAAGCTGACTGCCTCGATCAAAATGCCTCTGGAGCAAGGCGGCAATGCGACTGCCGGCGTTAAGGTAACAGATGTCGAAAAAACGCTGGCGGCTAACGGATCACCGCTGTCAACTCCCGCCGCCTTTCAGAATGTCCATGTAAAGGAGATTGAGAACAACAAGGGCACCGTTCTTCCTGAGACTGGCGGCATCGGCACCACGCTGTTCATCACGCTGGGCGCACTGGCTGTCATCGGCACGGGACTGTTCCTGGTAACCAACAAGCGCATTTCCAAGGAGAATTTCTAATCAAATCACCCAACGGCGGCATGGCGGGGGAGCTTGCCTCCCCCTCACCGCCCCATGACCGCAGGGAGAAGCCCATGAAGATCGGACGAAAAATCACGCTGATATTGCTTGCTATATTCTTCATAGGTCTCTCCCTGCTGTTATACCCATCTATCAGCAGCTATTGGAACTCCATCACCCAGTCCAAAGTGGTGGAGGACTACGACGCCATGCTGAAAAGCCTGACGCCCAAGGACTACTCGGACATTTTCGCGGCGGCGGCGGACTATAACACCCGTCTCGCGGCGCTGGATTTCCCGCTGATGGAGCATACGGCGCTGACGGAGGACTATAACTCTGCGCTGAATGCCTTCGGCGACGGGGTGATGGGGTATATCGACATCGATAAAATTCAGGTGAAGCTGCCCATTTATCACGGCGTGAGCGATGGCGTGCTCAGTCACGCGGTGGGACACATCGAGGGCAGCAGCCTACCCATTGGCGGCGAGAGTACGCACTGTGCACTGTCAGCGCACCGCGGGCTTCCCAGCGCAAAGCTGTTTACTGATCTCGACAAGCTGGAAATCGGAGACACTTTTCGAATCACCGTCCTTGATCGGGCGATGATTTATGAGGTCGATCAAATCAAAACAGTCCTGCCCACCGATGTGGGCGACCTGCTCATCACCAAGGGCGAGGACTATTGTACGCTCATCACCTGTACGCCCTACGGCATCAACACCCACCGCCTGCTGGTGCGGGGACACCGCGTGTCATCGGAGGATCTGCGGAAAATGCAGGTGCTGTCCGACGCCTTTATCGTGGACAGGCTCATCGTTACACCCATCGTGGCATTACCCATTATCTTTATACTGATGCTCTATGTGTTTTTCGAGCCGCCCAAGAAAAAATTGCCCATAAATGAGGAGGGAGAGATTGAATGAAAAGAAAGCTGCTCTGCCTACTGTTCTCCATGCTGCTGGTCACAACGGCGGCACAGGCTGCGGAAAAGCCGAATGCTGCCGTGGACACCTCCCGCAGCTGCACCTTGACACTGCAATACGCCGCCTCCGGACAGACCGTCCAACTGTACCGTGCGGCGGACATTTCGTCCAACGGGCGTTACACTCTCTGCGGCGCGTTCGCGGGATACGGCATCTTTATGCCCGCCGGGAACGGTCAGGCGGAGTGGGATGCCCTGCGTGACACTCTGCTGGCGTATATAGCGGCGGATGCCCTCGCACCGGACGGCACCGCCGTTACCGGCGCGGACGGAAGGGCTGTGTTTACCGGGCTTTCCGCAGGTATGTACCTTGTGGATAAGGCCGACATGGAAGTGGGCGGCAGCACCCGGCAGTATGCGCCGTCGCTCATTGCCGTTCCCAGCGTGGGCGGAGGTGGAAATTGGAGATACGATGTGACCGCTGCGCCCAAGTACACCGAAAAGCCTGGCGGCGGGGACGAGCCGGACACGCCCGTCACTTACACGGCGGTAAAGCTCTGGGCGGGAGAAAAAACCTCAGACAAGCGCCCCGCCAGCGTGGAAATCGCCATCTGCAGGGACGGCGTGGAGCAGGAAAGGCGGACGCTGTCTGCCGACAACGATTGGATGTACCGCTGGACGGCTGTCGGCGGCACATGGAGCGTTCTGGAGCGAAATGTCCCGGAGGGCTACACCGTCACGGTGCAGCGCAGCGGCAGCAGCTTCTTTCTGACCAATACGCACAGTGCTGTACCCGACCCGACGCCCACGCCGAAGCCTACCCCAAAACCTACGCCGGAGCCTACCCCAAAACCCACGCCGGGGCCTACCCCAAAACCTACGCCGGGGCCGGGAGACAGGCCTCAGACGGGAGATGAGTCCCACCTGACGCTGTATATCGTCTGCATGGCGGTATCCGGGCTGGCGCTTCTACTGCTGGGAGTGTTGAACAGAAATCAGAAGCATGAAAAGAAATAGAACATTTTCCGGGCTACTCCTGCTTGCGGGAGCGATTTTGGTGGCAGCGGCGGTGGGGCTTGCCTTGCTCAGCGTATGGAAAAGCGCGGCGCAGCGGGATGAGCGAACCGAGGCCGCGCATCGGCTGCAAACGCTGACGGCTGAGCCCATCGCCGGCGTGATCGGCGACCATGCCGACGAGGAAATGCCCCGGCTGGAGCTGAACGGGCGCGACTACATCGGTCTTATAGAACTGCCGGAGTACGGCGTTTCGCTGCCAGTGGCGGCGGATTGGGACACAGGATTGTTCCCGTTCCGCCCCGCGTGCTACAGTGGAACACTGTATAGCGGGACATTGGTCATTGGCGGCAGCGGCGGTGAGGACTGCTTCGCCTTTATCAGTCAACTGGACGCCGGAGAATGCGTGATGTTCACCGATGCACGGGGCGTTCGGTATGCCTTCACCGTGTCGCGGATTACACACCACGCGGCGCTGGGCGCGGCGGAGCTGAACGACCCGGAATCGCCGTTGTTGCTTTTTGTGAAGACGGGTAGGACATATCTGCTTGCGCACTGTGTAACCGCATAAAAACAGAATAAACCGACAATATGATGCTTTGAGAGATTCGGCAGATATTCGACTATAGGCGGCATAACAACCACCGAAGCCATTTGTGCCATGACGATCCTGAATTTTCGTGAAAATTTTGAGCGTGGGAGAGATTGCTGTATTGCAATCTCTCTTATTGTATCCCGAAAACCACTCGCTGGGCGAGTGGTTCAAAAGAGGCTG
>OGDO01000870.1_pt1 | contig 11383 bp, 9 predicted proteins | sample 1570431 | NCBI WGS metagenome assembly OGDO01 (sample SAMEA2582183, study PRJEB24529) | metagenome | reverse complement strand
CTTATCAAGCGCACCAGCGCGGAGTTCCGGCAAACCGTTGTAATGATTACCCACAATGACGACATAGCCCGCCTTGCAGATCGGATTGTCCGCATTGAGGATGGCAGGATTGTGGAATAAGGAGGTGGCAAGCTATGACATGGCCTTTTGAAAATGATACCAGTGACATTGAAAAGAAGCTGGCAAAGCGCAGTTTGCATCGTGAACGGCAGCGTAATTTATTTGCAATCATTGCTCTTGTGCTAACTGCATTTATGATAACTGCGACATTCAGTATTGGTTTTAGTTACTTTGAAACCTACCAAATGCAACAAATTCGGTTAATGGGAACTACCGCTGATGTCGGAATCACAAATGTAACAGAAAATCAGTTGGTTGAAATTTCAAAATCAAACCTTGTCCTTGACGTAGGTATACAGCAGCGTTTAGGTAGTGTTGATACAGAACAACTGAGAAACGCAAGATTAGGTGTAGTATGGATAAATGATACAGAGTGGGAACACCACCGTCTTCCTACTATATCAGGTGTTGTAGGAAATTACCCATCAAGTAAAAACGAAATTATGCTACCTACATGGGTGCTTGAACAGATGGGCATTTCTGATCCGCAAATAGGGATGGAGATTGTGTTGTCATACCAAATTGGCGATAGCTATGATTATGTCACGGACACCTTTTTGCTGTCGGGCTACTATACGGACTACATTCCAATGCGCACAAATAATCGTGGTTATGTTTATGTTTCATCCGCTTTTAAGGATAGCTTAAATGTATCACTGGATAATAGTGTTACGGCAATGATCCGTTTTCAAGGCAATGATAATGCTGACAAAAACTGTGAAAGATTGCGGCGTGAGATTGACTTTACAGAAGGGCAAACATTTGAAATTGTACCATTAGAACAGGCAAATGGTGGAACTATTGTTTTAGCTGTAATAATTTTAGCAGTTTTTATATCCTTTAGCGGCTATCTGCTGATTTATAATATTCTTTATGTCTCTGTCGTAAAAGATGTGCAATTCTATGGCCGTCTTAAAACGATTGGAACGACCCAAAGGCAGATAAAGAGAATTATCTATAAGCAGGCAATCAGAATCTCTTGTATTGGTATTCCGATTGGTCTGTTACTTGGTGCGGTTGTTTCCTTTGGTATTGTTCCTTACTTCCTGAATATGATGTATTTAACAAATTCTGATGTGGGAACAAAAGTATCTTTTTCGCCGTTTATTTTCATAGGAGCGGCCATATTTACGTTCATTACCGTTATGATTGCAAGCATGAAGCCCGCCAAAATTGCCGGAAGTGTTTCACCAATAGCAGCACTCCAATATACAGCAGCCAGCACACAGAGCAGCGCCAGAAATTGTAGCAAAATGAAGTTGTCCAGAATGGCATGGAACAATGTCTTTCGTAATGCTAAGAGTACAACCCTTGTTTTTGCATCGCTTTTTTTCGGCCTTTCCTTGTTCCTTGTCGTCACAGGGCTATTACATGGTTTAAGCCCGGAGAATTATGTGAGCCAATGGGGAGTAAGCGATTTTGCACTCACATATAGTATCCACGAAAGAGAAGATTTAATTTCCAGCGAAATGGTTTCAGAGATTGGTCAGCTTGACGGCATTGAGAATTTGAGGTTGACCTATGCACCTTATCCTCAAGTAGTAGCAGATGTTGTATATGACGATGCTGTATTTCACGAGTTTCTTGCGTCATTAGACGGAGTAAACGGCATTGATTTTTCTGATCCGGCAAAATTAGAAAATTATCAGCAAAACTTTTTTAGTGGGGTTTTTGGAATTGACAGTGCATATTTGGAAGAAATCAATAAAACCTTAAACTTGCCTATTGACACGTCTGCCTTTGAACAAGGAAAGGTTGTGCTGCTGTCCAAAACAGTAGAAGACCTTATTCAGCCGGGGCAGGAAATAACAATCCAGACGCAGAACGGACAGCATTCCTTTATTGTAGCGAACGGTTATTTGAATGAAGGGTTTCGAGCAGGAGGAGGCAATGAGAGAGGGACGGCTCCTGATTTGTATATTAGTCAAACAGCTTTGAAAGAACTCTTTCCGCAATATAGAGTGTTCCGCGTGGCCTTTGATACGGATGGTCAACATGACGAAAGTATACTGCAAGAATTAAAGCAAATCACCGCATCACAAGCTAACATTGATATTATATCCCGATATGAACGGCGAGAAGAAATGCAGGAATATCTCATTACAGCAAAGGTTTTAGGAACAGGGTTGTCCGTGATCCTGCTGCTTGTTGGTGTCATGAACTTTGTCAATACAATGGTTGTCAATGTAAATACTCGGCGCTATGAATTAGCTGTTCTTGAAAGCATTGGAATGACAAAGCGACAAATCAAACGAATGCTATTTATGGAAGGTTTCTATTATTGGGGCGTTTCCCTTTCCCTTGCAGTCACCATTGGAACAGCAATCTTCATCTTGCTATATATGATTTTTAGTAAAGTGGCCTATTATGCTGTTTTCTCCTATCCATTTATCCCACTGGTGCTGGTGTCTGGACTGGTGTTGCTAATCTGCCTTATTGTGCCTATATGGGTCTACAAAACTGACGTTAACCTTCCAGTTGTGGAGCGATTGCGGTTGACAGAGTGAGTTTAATCAAATAGCAAAACATCCTTAGATCAATCATATCGAAGCGGAGCAGATTTTAGCTGCTCCGCTTCTTTAGTATTTTTCAAAAAATTCTTTTGAAATGTCCGAGCTTTGTAACAATTCAGCCTGTTTTTCTGTCGAAATCAAAGGCACCTCGGACATTTGTGTAACATTTGGATTTTATAATAATCCTCATAAAGAGAAATAGCCTGTTAGCAAGCTGCCGCACGACGGCAAAAGAAAAAAAGCCGTCGTACAGCAGACATATCCGCGCGCCCATTTTGAACCGGCGGCTTTTGAGAAAATCAAGGCCGCCGGTTCTTTTTGCTTATCAGAGCGTTTCATCGTCTGTATGGCGGCCACTAGGAGGATGCCGCTATGCGCCTGATATTCTATCGAACGCCTAGTTTTGAACTGTCAAAAAAAGCCTTGCTCCCGCACAGGGTCAGCAGGGCTTTTACTATGTACTATACAATGTAGCTACTGCGCGTTTCGTGCTGTCATTATGCCCAGTTGGCCGTTTTCGGTCTGCTGGGCTTTTCTATTGCCATCTGAAAATCTACCTGTTTCAAAAAATATTTTTGGAAATTTTCAAAAAAGCGGGTAGAATCGGGGGTTTCGGGTGTCATATTAGCGGAAAGGGAAAAATCCACCCGACATCCCCACGGAAAGGGGGTGAGAAGATGGAAGCTATCCCTCGCAACGATGGCGAACAGTACCGATTCGATGCGTTCTGCAAAGCGGTACTGCGAAATGAGGCCCGGAACTATCACCGAAATAAGAAACGTCTGCTTGACCGTGAAAAGTCATTCAGCGTTCTTTCGTTGGAAGAACTGGGGCAACTCATGAGTGTAGACCATTATCCAAGTGAAGAATTTGTATTTTCATCCTACGGCTGTGATCTGCACATCGACAATGAACTTGTTGCCAATGCGTTTGCCGCTCTGCCAAAGCAAGAACAAAGCATTCTGATTCTGTTTTGCGTTCTGGAACTGGGCGATGGCGAGATTGGCGACCTCATGGGAATGTCCCGGAGTGCTGTTCAACGGCACCGGGCAAAAACGCTGAATGAGCTGCGAAAAAAGCTAAAGGCGCACTTGCCGGAGGGAGGTTAGGCGTAAATGGGCTCCTATGAACACACGAGCAGAGAGTTTTTACCGCTCTCGGTGATTCGCTCTGCCTGCGCTGGGGACACCGATGCAGTTGAACAGGTTTTGCGACATTACAGAGGCTATATCATCAAGCTCTGTACAGGCATTTTCTATGACAAGCACGGTCAGCCTCATGTGTGCATAGACGAGTACATGAAACGCCATCTGGAAATCAAACTGATTTCTTCTATTGTAACCAAAGCCGAAATGGGCTGACCCTTTCCACGTTTCGGGACAGCACCTTGAAAAATATGCCCGCAGGACAATGGCGGTGCATCATAGGGCAAACGGATACGTTGCTGTCTGTATCGAGCCGGACGGCGGGTGCGCCATGATGCTTTTCTCTGAAAAGTGGAGCGATCATCACCATGCCGCAATGCAAGCGCGGCTGCTTGTGGGCCATGACATACAGGCAGGCTGATACTCCCTTACCGTCAAAGTCCGAGCGTTCAGAGCGTCGCAGGCAATGAGTAGGGCTGCATGAGGAATGCAGGGGTGAGATTCCCGTGGGCTGCTGCCAGCAGCCGTCCGTTGGCTCATTTTTTGATTTTTAAGAAAGGGGATTTTTACGATGCAAGCGAAAAAGACAAACCCTGAAAAAACAAAAAATCCAGAGATGCTTACTCTGGATTCGACTTATCGTATTGGCAATCGCTCCTTTATCGTTGAGCCGGTGTTCAAAGAAGAAAGTTCCCAGACCTTAGGAGAAGTTCTTCTCCGGCTGATGAAATCCGAAAGCGAAAAATTATAATGACCTTTCGGGAGGCAGCGGACAGAGAAAGCAGATTGTGTTATAATATAGGTGTACAAGTGAATTTGCTATTCGACTGTCCCAAGAAAGGAGCGAGTATGAAACAGTCGAGTAACAAGAAATCCCGTGAAGCAACCGCTTTTCTCTATGAGCGTCTTTCCCGTGATGATAATTTGGAAGGCGAGAGTTACAGCATCGGCAACCAAAAGAAACTGCTCACCAAGGTTGCAAAGGAAAAAGGCTATACCAATCTGGTTCACTTTCTGGATGATGGCATTTCCGGCGTGACCATGAACCGTCCCGGTTTCGTTGAAATGATGCAGCAACTTGAACAAGGAAAAGCCGCCGCTGTGTTCGTCAAAGACCTTTCCCGTCTGGGCCGAAACTATATTGAGGTCGGACGGCTGACAGAAGAATTTTTCCCGGACCATGACATCCGACTTGTTGCCGTTTCGGACAACATCGACACGGCCGAGGGAGAAAATGAACTGGCACCCATCCGAAACCTGTTCAATGAGTGGTATGCCCGCGACATCAGCAAGAAACGCCGTATCAGTAATAAAATCAAAGGCAACTCCGGCGAACCGATGGGACTTCCTCCCTATGGGTATATCAAGGACCCGAACAATCCCAAGCATTGGGTCATTGATGAAGAAGCTGCACAAGTTGTCCGGCGCATTTTTGATATGACGTTGGAGGGCTTTGGCACGGAACAGATTGCCACCCAGTTTGAAAAGGAAGGCATCCTGACGCCGCAGGCCTACTGGATTCAGAAAGGCATCGGCCGTCCCGGAAGGAGCAAGATACGGCCCGCTACCAAGTGGAATGGCTCCACGATTACCCATCTTCTGTATCAGCAGGAGTATTGCGGGGATATTCTGAACTTCAAAACCTACTCCAAGTCCTACAAGAACAAAAAGCGGATTCATAACGACCCGGAAAATTGGGTAGTGTTCCAAGATGTTCACGAACCCATTATTGAACGTGCCGTGTTTGAGCAGGTACAGCAGAAGCGTGGAAAGATGCGCAAACGCCGTACCAGCAACGGAGAACACAATATGTTCTCCGGCCTGCTTGTCTGCGCAGACTGCGGCTGCAATCTGCACTTCCACTTCAATCAGGGCAACCCGGAAATCAAGTATTTCAACTGCTCCAACTACAAGGGCAACCGTGGCACCTGCCAATCCACCCACTACATCCGGGTAGACTTTCTGGAAGAAGTGGTGCTGGGCGAGATTCGGCGGCTGACCAAGTTTGCCAGCCTCTACGAGGACGACTTTTTGAAGGCTGTTATCGGGCACTCCCAGCAGGCAGACGAAGCCGACCGCAAGCTGAAAGAGAAAGAGTTGAAAGCACTCCTTGCCCGTGATGAAGAACTGGACGGCCTCTTTGAGCGCATCTATGAGGACAATGTTTCCGGCAAGATCTCTGATGAACGCTTTTCCAGAATGTCCCGGAGATATGAGGACGAGCAAAAGGAGCTGACCGAGAAAATCAAACAGCTCCGCTCCGAAATCGAAAAGCAGAGCAGCCGAACTATGACAACGGATATGTTTATCAGTCTGGTTCGCAAGTACACCAGAGCAAAAAAGCTGACACCCCGGATGCTGAATGAACTGGTGGAAAAAATCGAAGTGTTCAATGCAGAAAAGGTCAACGGTGTATGGGAGCAGCGGCTCCGCATTCACTACAACTGCGTGGGCACCATCGAGATTCCAAGCGCACTTCCTTTGCCGACACCCGATGTGTCGGTAAATACAAGAAAAGGCGTAGTTGTGAACTACGCCCCCTGTGATGTCGCTATTTAGCAAATAAAAAATGACGAATGTTCTTTGACAGCTAAATGCTGTAAGAACATTCGTCATGGTGCGATGGAAGGGACTCGAACCCCCGGCCTACTGATTCGTAGGAACCGAATGGCACATTTTGTCCATTTCATCATTTGACGCTAAAACGTTGTTTTGATCGAATTGCCGTTATTTTACCGTTGTTATTCTATTGCATTCTTTGCATCGCTTGCACGTCTTTGCACCTGTTATCCATCCTTGCGATGTGCAGAAAATGTGCAAAAGTGTGCAGAGCCAAAATCAGCCCGACAAGATGGTCTCAAAATGAGCGACTTTCCTGCTGGATTTTTGAGGCATCAGCAGCACAAAAATTCCCAGTTTTATCCAAGCAACAATCTTACATGACACATCGGTTCTATGGCAGGGTTTAGGACATCCAAACAGACACCGTTTGATATAGAAATGAGGTTCACCATGAACAAACTGCTTTCCTGCCGCTACAATATGGACACCAACCGGGTGGAAACCCGGTTCGAAGATGGCACCACTCTTGCCATCGACTGCATCGCCGTCGAGGATGAGTACGGCAACACCCCGGCACAGCGGGCAGAACTGGACTGGCTGCTGTATAATAAGCCCTTGGAGTATGCACAGATGGTGCTGGGTGGAAGGATGGAACGTTATCTGTCGCTTGGCTGTGACCACGGCAGACTGGAAGATTAAGCCCCTATAAAGAACACGATGCCCACCGACCTATGGTTTTCGCCATAAGCTGGTGGGCATCTGTTGTTCTGGCTTATAATTCACTGATGGTTGCAGTAATGGGCTGCATGAGGATTCGCCTGACCGGGTTATATACTGCCAGCACCACAGCCGCCAGCACGACTACGACAATCACGGCAAGACAGCCCCACGGCATCTGCCACGCTGCACCGAAATAATGGGTGATGAGCAGGATATACAGCTTCCGATTCAGCACAAGACCCAGCGCAATGCCCACCACAAGGCCGGACACTGCATAGGTGCCAGCTTCGGCAGAGACCATGCGTTTCAGCTGTGCATCATCCATCCCGATGGCACGCAGGATGCCATACTGCTTCATTCGTGCCGACACGCTCATGGAAATGCTGTTGACGATGTTCAGAATGGTGATTCCTGCAATCACGATGAGAAACGCATAGACCACCAGATGGAACGCCCAGTAGGTGCTTTGTATCATCCGATTTCCTTCGATTCGGTTGGAAAAAACAACCTGCTTGTTTAACGTGTCGCTCAGCAGGGTGTGTATTTGTGCAATGGCTGCGTCTGCTGTGGTATCTTTTAGTTGAATATCGATCACCGCATAGCGGTTTTGCCCGGTCAGCTGATGGAAGGTTTCTTCGGTGCAGATAACAATCGGGGAATCGGTACTACTGAACGGGCTGTCGTTCAATACACCCACGACTGTGAGCTTTGCATCCTCCAGCTGAATGGTATCACCCACGGTCAGGGAGTTGCTTTTGTCGAATACCGTCAGCACAGGGTATGTGCCATCCTCCGGCTCCTGCGGAAGGGTTCCGCCAATCAGATCTTTTTTCGCCCAGCCAAACTGTATCGTATCGTATGAAATCAGGTCGATGGACCCCTGTTTTCCCTGATATTCCGCCGGGAACGGGCAATACATCCGCCCGAATGCGTGTTTGACTTCCGGCAGAGCTTCCAGCTGCTCCACCAGCACCGGGTCAAGGACATTTTGCCCGGATGTTTCAGCCACCGATAAGTCCGGTGCGTAGGACTGCAACGGATTCAGCGCAAATCCAACCCATCGAAGCAAAACCGAAAAGCTCAAAAACAGGAGAATGCTCAACGCAAAGGAACCTGTCATCAGAAGCAAGTTCTTTTTGGACGAGGTTGCATGGCTCACGCCCAAAGAAAGCTCTGCACGACTTCCAAACAACCGAGCATGACACGGAGAATCCGCTGCATTTTCCACCGCATTCCCGGTTGCTGCTGTGATTGGAGAAGCTTTTGCCGCCCGCCGTGCCGGAGAAGATGCCGCGAACCAAACCGTGACTAGTCCCAATACCATTCCGCAAACAATGCCGACCGGGCTTATTCCGAACACCGGCAAAGAGCTGAATTCATCGCCAATAAATCCACGCAGAAAGGAACACAATACCCATGTGGAAACGACTCCCAGCACGCACCCCGCCGGAACGGCAGTTTTACACCAGAAAAGAGCTTCCAGCCGGACAAGCATCCGAACCTGATTTTTTCCTGCCCCAAGACAACGCAGCATTCCATAATAGCTGGTACGCTGCGCCACATTGCTGTTGATGCTGCCTGTGATCATAAAAATTCCGGCAAGGACGACCATGCCAGCCAACACAGCCGCCACCGTATATAAGCCTACAATATAATCGTTGTTGCTGCTTGCGTTCAACGCCATCAGGTAAGTATTTTCGGAGATTTTTTCTTCTGAAATTCCGTACTTGTTTTCGATGTTCACAATGGACTGCCGCAAATTGGTACGTGGCTTGAACTGGATGAAATACTGTGTTTCAAAGGATTCGTCTACCTGTGCGGCAATCTGAGAAAATGTACTGCGGTTCATCACCAGCACAACAGCATCATACTGGTTCGCATCGGAGGTATCCTCATTGAAACCTGTGACAGTAAGCGAAATGGTCTGTCCATCCGGGAGCGTCAGCGGAATCGCTGTACCGACCGTGACATCCAGCCAATCCCGGATGTTTGCTGTCACGAGCACTTCGCCATCCGCCGGGGCAGTGCTACACTGCATTCCCGGAAAGATTTGAAGGATCGCATCATCTGCTCCTACCAGTGCGGCACGTTTATCTCCGGCAAAGTAGTTTTCCGTAAGGGAAGCGTTGATGTCGCTATACGCCGAAAATGCAGCAACATTCTCCTGTGTGGCAAGCTCTGCGGCTGTTTCAGGGGAGATGTCCTTTACCATGATATGCCAGTTTCCGTTTTTGTTCAGCTGGTTTGAGGTTTCCATCCGAATCGCCATATCTGCCATACTGAACACCGCCGTGACCAGAAACACTGCAATGACGATGCACAAAATCGTCATGCGGTTCTGCCGTCTGCGTACCTTGGCAGAAATCGGGATCAGGCTCAGATAGCTTTTCATTTCTGTGCTGCTCATTCCCGGCACCTCCCAAAATCGGTCAGGCTGCCGTCCGATACCTGCAGCACCCGGTCTGCCGTCTGCGCAATGCTGCGGTTGTGTGTGATCATCAGGATGGTCTGCTCGTATTTTCGGGACGTTTCTTTCAGCAGGGCAATGACCTCGCTGGTGTTCTGGGTGTCCAGATTGCCGGTCGGCTCATCCGCCAAAATCAGTGAAGGGCGGGTCATCAGGGCGCGGCCGATGGCTACCCGTTGCTGCTGCCCACCGGAAAGCTGGCTTGGCAGATGCTTCCGACGGTCTTTCAGATTCAGCACGGTCAGCAGTTCTTCCAGATATGCCCTGTCCGGCTTTTGGTAGTCCAGCAGCACCGGGAACAGGATGTTCTGCTCCACGGTCATGCCCGGAAACAGGGCATAGTTCTGGAACAGATAGCCCACACGCCTTACCTGGGGCTTCTCATTGATCTTGAGGGCAGAGTCATAGAGAACACGGCCCCCGGCCGCCTCTCCCTGGGCATAGCGCAGGGCAATCCTGCCCTGGTCCGGGCGGATGATGCCGGCTATGGATTTTAAGGTCATGCTTTTGCCGCAGCCCGACGCGCCCAGAATGGCCGTGGCAGTGTTCCCGGCGGTGAAGTCGGAGCGGAGGGTGAAGCCATTCAGCTTTTTCTCGATGTGTACTTCCAGGCTCATGCGCGGCCACCTGCTTTCTGCTTTTTCTCCAGGAGGTTCACAGCCAGCAGCACCACAGCAGAGATGACGATGTCCACCAGCACCCACCGCATGGCACCGGCCTCATCGTTGGTGCGCCAGAGCTGGTAGACCGTGGTTGCAATGGTGGCCGTCTTGCCCGGCGTGTAGCCTGCGATCATGCTGGTGGCACCATATTCGCCCAGTGCACGGGCAAAGGCCAGCACCGTACCGGCCAGAATGCCCTGTCGGCAGCAGGGCATCCGCACCCGCCAGAATATCCATGCGTTGGACTGTCCCAGAGTCTGAGCCGACCAGGCCAGCGTCTCGTCAAAGCTCTCGAAGGCGCCCCGGGCCGTGCGGTACATCAGCGGGAAGGCCACTACGATGGACGCAAAGATGGCGCTGTACCAGTTCATGACCAGCTTGACGCCGAAATGCTCCAGGAAGAAGATGCCCAGCGGCCGCTTTGCGCCGAAGAGCAGCAGCAGGAAATAGCCCACCACCGTGGGCGGCAGCACCATGGGCAGGGTGAGCACCACGTCCAGCACGCCCTTGACGGTGCGGGGCAGCTTTGCGATATAATAGGCGGCAAAAATGCCGAGGAAGAACACCGCTGTGCAGCTGATGAGCGCGATGCGCAGGCTGTTCCATAAGGGATACCAGTCCATACCATCCCCCCAGCGGATGCTTACAGTGCGGTGAAGCCGACGCTCTCGAACACGGACATGGCGTCAGCGGTCTGGAGGTAGTCGAGGAAGGCCTGGGCGGCTTCTTCCTTCTCGCCCTTCAGGACGGCGGCGGGATAGATGACCTGGCCGCACATCTCGGCGGTGGCGCTGTCGACGACTGTGAGGCCGGCGGAGCAATCGTCGGTGGCGTAGATGATGCCGCAATCAGCGCTGGCCTCGCTCACCTGAGTGGTCACTTCCTTGACGTTGTTGCCGTAGGTCAAAGAGTCGGCGAGAGCCGCTTCGTCAAGGCCATAGTAGGCGAAGATCTTCTCGGTGTACTGGCCGACGGGCACGTCGCTGTTGCCGATGGCGAGCATGACGTCGCCGCTCTTGAGGAGTTCAGCAAGCTGGTCGAAGCTCTCGATGCCCTTGGGGTTGCCCTCGGGAACGGCGAGCGTGACCTTGTTCTCAAGCAGGTCGATGCGGCTGTCGGTCACGATGAGGTCAAGACCGTCGGGGTTCTTGTCCTTGTCGTCAATGAGGCTGCCGTCCATGGCGTTCATCTGCT
>OGDO01000866.1_pt1 | contig 11413 bp, 5 predicted proteins | sample 1570431 | NCBI WGS metagenome assembly OGDO01 (sample SAMEA2582183, study PRJEB24529) | metagenome | reverse complement strand
TCTTGATACCATTTATTTTTTTGTGACCGCGACAGGATTCAAACCTGTAACCGACTGATCCGTAGTCAGCTACTCTATTCAGTTGAGCTACGCGGCCATTGTTCTTTCGTTTTAACGGGTGCAAAGATACGGACTTTTTTTGAATCTGCAAGTGTTTTAGCAATTCTTTTTTCAAAAAATTATTCGATGAAACGGGAGTTAAATAGCTGCCAACCTAGTGTGAGTCCTACATTCCAGTCGTTATTCGGTGAGCTATAATGATTTACGTATGCACTGATAGAACCGAAAGATAATTGGAATACAAGAGAGATTTCTCCTAGATATTCGAATTTTGTGAAGGCTTTACCATAATATGCTTTTCCGTATTCATCTTTTTTAATAGGAAAGATGGGAATGAAACCATAGAATTCTCCTCGTAGCTGGATAGAATTTCCTAATTGATAGATAGGAATAGCCCCGATTCCGGTATATTGATTGGCGCGGAATGCCTCATTGTAGGTCACTTTGCTATGGGCGGTGGGGGCAAATTCGCCCGCTTCCATTAAAGTTGCGGTATAATTATTTGAAAAATTTCGTGAAGAGTAATAGGCTTCCAAATAAGCTCCTAGTGTAAACTTAGGGCTTATTTTGTGATATGTTTCATTTTCATAAGATACCTGCAACCATGATTGTATCTTTTTATATTGGTTTTCTACAGGAGCTTGCGGATTGCCAGCTTTAAACTTTTCCCTGCCTGTGAATATTTGTGCTGCCATTTTTTCTCTGCTTCCCTGAGTGGCAAATTGTCGTGCGTTCAAGGTGCTTCCTTCCAAGACTATGGAGCCTCCAAGGATGTCGTAAGTGCTACGATCATGCTTTGCCTGACTGAAATCAATGATATTGGTTTGGAAATAGCGATCTTGAATGCGTGCGATTCCTATCCCAAATTCGGCTTTTTTTCGGCTGAGGAAGGGAAGTGCTGCTTTTATTTTCACGAATTCCTCTTTCTTTTTATTAAAAGCCGGATTGTCGTTGTTGGAGAATAACTTTTCTTCTTTATAATAGTCAAAGGTGGAGATGGAGGCCATGAAACGGTATGAAGTAGGTATTCGGGTTGGGAAATCGATGCGTGCTGCCAGTTGGAGGTTATTATAAATTCTGCCAAGTTGTCCGTCGAATGTAAATTCTTTAGAGTAATAGTTCAGGTTTTGGTAAGATGCACCAAAATAAACTTGGTTGGCTCCACTGGAAGAGACATTTCCACCAACTCGGGCGGAGAGATTGGCTTCCATCTTGACTTGTAAGTTCAAATCGTAAGTTCCGTCCTCCTTATTATAAACAGCGTGGGGAATAATTTCAGAGATTATATTATCTGATAACAAGCGGAAATATCCTTGTTTTACATCTTCTATTGTAAATGTCTCGTAATTATTTTCGTGGAATTCTTTGCGGATATATTGTTTCTGCCGTTCATTAGCGCCTGTGATATTGACTTTTTTGAATCGAAGTTCGGGTAAATTACTTTTATATGCCAAGCGCCGGGCTTCTATTTGGGCAGGATTCACTCTTCGATGGATTCGGCTTTTTATAGAGTCCATCATTTCCAATGTGCGTTTATAACCGATATCATGTAGTTCGTCGAAACGGTTGAAATCCATCAGGTTGACATTGTCGTATTTGAATGTTAATAGAATTCCTAAAGAATCGGGTAGCGTATAATCCGTCTTTTGCATGATCATATTTTCCAATTGTCCCATGATGTCTCCTTCTTTGGGTTTTCCAGGGTTGGTAGAAACGGTACTTCCTATAATAATATCAGGATGGAAATCGTCTTTCATCACATTTACCGGGAAATTATTGTATATTCCTCCATCATAAGCAAGTATTGAATCTATTTCAATCGGTTTGAACATGGCCGGAAAGCTCATGGAAGCACGGACAGCATCTCCTAAATCACCATCTTTCAATATCATGGCGCGTTTATTGTAAACGTCGGATGCAATGCAGCGGAAAGGAATAAACAAACTATCAAAGTTTTCTTTGCATGCCGCGGTGGATTGGGCAAAAAGTTGCAGAAATACGATATTCATTTGGATGGGATCTACAATACTGTTGGGCAGAAAATGGGGCTTTACACTTTTAAGGGAGTCCTTTAATGAAATACGAATGTTGATAAACTCCGGAGTCGGCGGATTTTTCTTGAAATAGTAGATATATTTTTCTTCAACATCTCCCGAATACCAGCGTTTAAAGTCATCTGATTTGAGTAGTTGTTCCATTTCATCAGGAGAATACCCCATAGCGTAAAGTGAGCCGACAATGGCACCCATAGAAGTACCGGTAATATAATCTATGGGGATTTCATTTTCTTCCAGTGCACGGATAATACCAATGTGAGTCAGTCCTTTAGCGCCGCCACCACTCAATACAAGTCCTACTTTTTGTGCTTCCATTTGCAAAGGAATTAATATTAGGAGTAGGAGTATATATATGCGTTGTTTCATGGATTTTCTATATTTTCCCAAATATAGAAATAAATCTTTATATATATTCGTTTTGGAAATAAAAAAGAGAAAGGGTATCAAAAGCAATTGTGTAGTTTTGCTGTTGATACCCTCTCTTTAGTTATGAGAAAAGCTCATAAAATCAGATTAATTCGATGCTTCGTTTTACAAAGTTGGTTAAAGCTTCTCCTTTTAACATATTGTTTTGTAATAATGCAAGATCGATTAATTGGTGGATTATCTTATTTCCATTGGCGTACTCACCTAAGACAGCCTGTTTCTTGGTGGTTTCATCCGATATTTTCTTTTCGATATCATTTAATTCATCTTTCTCTGCTTGCGGGATGTCTTCTGTTTTTTTGCCTTCTTGAGCCTTTTGGAGTTCCTTACGTCGGTTGTTTAAATTTGCCATTTCGCTTTCGATAGGTTCAAGTGCTGCTTTGCACGAGTTGTCGGCATCTGTCAATACTTGTTTGACGAGTTTGTGATCGGCATTCAAAACAAGGTTATACATATTTGGCATTTCTCCATAAAAACTCATACCGGCCTGAATATTAGCCATTTCTTTCATACGCCGCATATATTCGCTTTGTGTAATCATTATCGGTGCACCGTTTTCTCCTAACGCTTGTGTTTCGACATTGAATTCCACTTTCTTTATCTGAGGCAACTGACTGCGGAAGACGGAAGAAAGAATCTCGCGTTGATTGGATTCCAAGTTAGCTTCTTTATGCTCCTCTTTGGCAATCAAACGATCAATGACATCACTATCCACACGAGTGAAGCGACTCTTTTCAAATTTTTGTTCGAGCATGCTTATCATGGCTACATCTAGTTGACCATCCATCAGTAATATATTGTATCCTCTGTTTTTGGCAGCGTCAATGTAACTGTATTGTTCGTCCATGTTGTTGGAATACAGGTAAATCAGATTTCCATCTTTATCTGTTTGGTTATCTTTGATTAAACTCTGATATTCTTCATAAGTATAATATTTTCCGTCTGTATCTTTCAATAAAGCAAATTTATTGGCTTTTTCATAGAAATCTTCTTGAGTCAACATGCCATAATTGATGAAAATCTTCAAGTCATCCCATTTTTCTTCAAAGTCTTTACGGTTATTTTTGAAGATGGCTTGTAAACGATCTGAAACTTTCTTTGAAATATAGGTAGAAATCTTCTTTACGTTCGAGTCGCTTTGCAGATAAGAACGTGATACGTTTAACGGGATGTCCGGTGAATCAATTACACCGTGTAAAAGAGTTAGAAAGTCAGGTACAATGCCTTCTACTGAATCTGTTACATATACTTGGTTGCAATATAACTGAATTTTGTTACGTTGCAATTCAATATTGCTCTTGATTTTCGGAAAGTAAAGAATACCTGTTAAATTGAACGGGTAGTCTACATTCAAATGAATCCAGAACAAAGGCTCGTCTGCCATCGGGTAGAGTTCCTGATAGAATTTTTTATAGTCCTCGTCTTTCAGCTCCACCGGTTTACGAGTCCAAAGAGGATAAGTTTCATTAATAATATTATCTTCGTTTGTCTCTACTTGTTTACCGTCTTTCCATTCTTTCTTTTTTCCAAAAGCTACAGGAATGGGGAGGAAACGGCAATATTTAGTAAGTAAAGCAGATATACGTGCTTCTTCTAAGAATTCTTTGCAATCATCGTCTATGTATAAGATAATGTCTGAACCACGGTCTGCTTTTTCCACGTCTTCTATCGTAAACTCAGGGCTTCCATCGCAAGTCCATTTCACGGCTTGAGCATCTTCGCGATAAGACTTGGTGATGATTTCCACTTTTTTTGCCACCATAAATGCGGAGTAGAAACCTAGTCCGAAGTGACCGATAATGGCATTGGCGTCATCTTTGTATTTTTCAAGAAAATCATTGGCGCCAGAAAAAGCAATTTGATTAATATACTTTTCTATTTCTTCAGCAGTTAATCCGATACCACGATCGGAGATAGTGATAGTATCTGCATTTAAACTTACTTTGACAGTGAGGTCGCCCATTTCTCCTTTAAACTCCCCTTTGGAGGCAAGAGTCTTGAGCTTTTGGGTAGCATCTACTGCATTAGATACCAATTCACGAAGAAATATTTCATGGTCACTATATAAGAACTTTTTAATGATGGGGAAAATATTCTCGGTAGTTACCCCAATGTTTCCTTTTTGCATATTATTAATGTTTTAAGTTATTGTTATTTGTAATTGTAAGCTTTGGTGCAAAAAAAATGCCAGATACACAGGTATCTGACATTTTGGCGGTTATTTTTGGATAACTTTTAGTCCTTTACTTTTCTACAGTCATACTGATGGCATCTTCTTCTTTATTGTATGACACTTTAATAGTATCTCCGGGCTGTAATTCTGTACCAAGAATTATTTCTGACAATCCGTCTTCCAAATAGTTTTGAATAGCACGTTTCAACGGACGTGCACCGAATTGTATATCATAACCTTTTGATGCGACAAATCGCTTTGCTTCGTCATCTATAATCATCTTATAGCCAATGTTTTCAATCCGCTGGTGAAGTCCTTTAAGTTCAATGTCGATAATCTTCACCAATGCTTCCATATCCAATTGGTCGAAATTAATAATTTCGTCTAGGCGGTTAATGAATTCAGGGGCAAAGGCTTTGTTTAAAGCCTTTGTAATGACTCCTTTAGCATATTCTTTATCATCCTCACGTGCCTGTGTAGTGAAGCCTATTCCTTTGCCGAATTCTTTTAGTTGGCGGGTTCCTATATTAGAGGTCATGATAACTACCGTATTCTTGAAGTCTACGGTTCTGCCATAACTGTCAGTCAGTCGGCCTTCGTCCATTACTTGCAACAAAATATTGAATACATCGGGGTGGGCCTTTTCTATCTCATCCAATAAAACGATAGAATAGGGTTTGCGTCTTACTTTTTCAGTTAGTTGACCTCCTTCTTCATAGCCTACGTATCCCGGAGGTGCTCCTACGAGCCGTGAAACTGTAAACTTCTCCATATATTCACTCATATCAATGCGAATCAGTGCATCAGTGGAGCCAAACATCAGTTTTGACAATTCTTTGGCTAAATGAGTTTTACCGACTCCTGTAGGTCCTAAAAACATAAATGTACCAATAGGCTTATTGGGGTCTTTTAACCCTACGCGACTGCGCTGGATAGCTTTTACTAATGTATTAATCGCTTTATCCTGACCTACTACTTTAGTTAGTAGTTCATCTTTCATGCTTAATAACTTCACGCCTTCAGTCTGTGCCATTTTTTGTACGGGAATTCCCGAAATCATAGAAACTACGTCAGCAATCTGCTCTTCGTCCACAGTTTCGCGATTCTCTTTTAAGGCCTTTTCCCATTTTTCTTTCAGTATATCCAATTGTGCTGCATATTCTTTTTCTTTGTCGCGGTAGCTGGCGGCAAGCTCGAAGTTCTGCAGTTTGACAGCCTCATTTTTAAGGGATTTCATTTCATCTATCAACTTTTCCTGCTCTTCGATTTCCTTAGGGGCGCTTATATTTATGAGGTGTACGCGCGAGCCTGCTTCATCTAAAGCATCAATAGCTTTATCCGGGAAATTTCGATCGGTTATATAGCGTTCTGTCAGTTTTACACAAGCTTCCAATGCGGCATCGGTATAGTTTACATTATGGTGATCCTCATATTTTTCTTTGATGTTTTGCAGAATTTGGATTGTTTCTTCGGGTGTAGTAGGCTCTACTATGACTTTTTGGAAACGGCGCTCCAAAGCTCCATCTTTTTCAATATTCTGACGATATTCGTCTAGTGTGGTAGCACCAATGCATTGAATTTCACCTCTAGCTAATGCCGGCTTTAACATGTTGGCGGCATCCATAGAACCTGCAGCAGAACCTGCACCGACGATGGTATGTATTTCATCAATGAAAAGAATAATATTGGGATTTTTCTTTAATTCATTCAAGATAGAACGAATACGTTCTTCAAATTGTCCTCGATATTTTGTACCTGCTACAACAGCCGTCATATCAAGTGCAATCACACGTTTATCAAACAAGATGCGTGAAACTTTTTTCTCTACAATTCGAAGTGCAAGTCCCTCTACAATAGCAGATTTACCTACACCTGGCTCACCAATGAGGATAGGATTGTTTTTTTTGCGGCGGCTTAGAATCTGAGCTAATCGCTCAATTTCCTTAATTCGCCCCACTACAGGGTCTAATTTACCTTCTTCGGCGGCACGTGTCATATCTGTACCGAAATTATCGAGTACAGGTGTATCATTAGTAGGTTTCTTTTGGGTAGAGCGTGTCTGTTGGGTAGCTCCAGATTGGCTATTTCCTGTCGAAGGCTGATTTTGGATTTCATCCTCTTCTTCATCTTCATCTTCGCTGAACCCAAGCCCTGCGTGAATATCTGGCTGAAGAGTAAGTTGTTCGATTATTTTATCATATGTCACATTGCTGCTTTCTAGTAAATGGAAAGCAGAGTTATTCTTAACTTTCATGATTGCCAATAGAATATGTTCTGAATCAGCGAGTGAATTCTTAAGTAATTTTGCTTCCAAAATACAAAGCTTTAATACTTTGGATGCAGATTCGTTAAAGTTGATATTAGCATCGTAAATGGCATCGCTTTCTGAATCTCTTTTCAGGATATTCTCTAATTGGTATTTTATATCTTGTAAATTAATATTTAAGTTTAGTAGAATCTCGATAGCCTTTCCTTCACCTTCACGTATCAGTCCCAACAGCAAGTGTTCGGGACCGATATAGCTGTTTCGGAGTCTATTTGCCTCTTCTTTGCTATAAGTAATGATGTCGGACACTCTTTGTGTAAATTGATTATTCATAAAATTATTATCCTCCTTAAAAAGTATAGTGTTTATTCTTTAAATGCAAAGATACGCATAAAAATGATGCGTACCGTTATTTTTCTTTTTATTTAATATTATACCTGCAAAATGTGTGCCACATTATATTTTATGCTCTTCGAAAAGAGGAATATTATGTATTATGCTATTTTTTGTCTAAAGACATGTAAGTACATGGCAAAATATGTCATTTGGCTCAACTTTTTTTCGGGTTTGTTTTCGTATGTCGTATAAAAGCCGTACCTTAGCGTGGTTTTTGATAGACCCTGAAATGTATAATTAATATTTGTTTTAAATGCAAGAACAAGACAGAATTATAAAGATTAACATCGAAGAGGAAATGAAGTCGTCGTACATTGATTATTCTATGTCGGTAATCGTGGCACGCGCCCTCCCTGATGTACGAGATGGTTTGAAACCCGTTCACAGACGTATACTTTACGGAATGATGGAACTGGGGAACACCTCGGATAAAGCTTATAAGAAATCAGCAAGAATAGTAGGTGAAGTTTTAGGAAAGTATCACCCTCACGGTGATTCATCTGTATATGGCGCTCTCGTTAGAATGGCTCAAGATTGGGCAATGAGATATCCGTTGGTTGATGGTCAGGGTAACTTTGGTTCAGTGGACGGTGATAGTGCAGCTGCTATGCGTTATACTGAAGCAAGATTGAAAAAAGTAGGTGAGGAAATGATGCAGGACTTGTATAAAGAAACTGTTGATTTTCAAAATAACTTTGATGATACATTGCAAGAGCCTACTGTTATGCCGACTCGAATCCCGAATTTATTGGTAAACGGAGCGTCTGGTATTGCGGTAGGTATGGCAACTAATATGCCGACTCATAATCTTTCGGAAGTGATAGATGCTTGTATCGCCTATATTGATAATAATGATATTGATATTGAGGGATTAATGCAATATGTAAAGGCCCCGGATTTTCCTACAGGGGGTTATATATATGGCATAAGTGGTGTGCGTGATGCTTATGAAACAGGTCGCGGACGAGTAGTGATGCGTGCAAAGGCTGAAATAGAAACACATACTTCGCATGATAAGATTATCGTAAATGAGATTCCTTATAACGTAAATAAAAAAGAGCTGATTGAAAATATCGCTTCATTGGTCAATGAAAAGAAAATTGATGGTATCTCATATGTAAATGATGAGTCTGACCGTGAAGGTATGCGTATTGTTATTGATGTTAAGCGTGATGCTAATGCCAGTGTCGTGCTTAATAAGCTATTTAAGATGACAGCTCTGCAGACTTCTTTTGGCGTGAACAACATCGCATTGGTGCATGGACGTCCCCAAATGCTCAATCTAAAAGATTTGATTAAATATTTTGTGGAGCATCGTCATGATGTTGTGATTAGACGTACTCAATATGATTTACGCAAAGCCCAAGAACGTGCTCATATTTTGGAAGGTCTTATTATTGCATCGGACAATATTGATGAGGTGATTCGTATTATTCGTGCTGCCAAAACTCCAAATGATGCAATAGCTAATTTGATGGAACGTTTTAGCTTAAGTGAAATTCAGTCACGTGCTATTGTTGAGATGCGCTTGCGCCAACTTACCGGTCTGATGCAAGACCAACTTCATGCAGAATATGAAGAAGTTATGAAACAGATCGCTTACTATGAAGAAATTCTTTCTAATGATGAACTTTGTAAAAAAGTAATCAAAGATGAATTACTCGAAGTAAAAGCTAAATATGGTGATGTGCGTCGTTCGGAAATCGTTTATTCTTCAGAAGAGTTCAATCCGGAAGATTTTTACGCAGATGACCAAATGGTTATTACTATTTCACATATGGGATACATCAAGCGTACACCGTTATCTGAATTCCGTGCTCAAAATAGAGGAGGAGTAGGTTCTAAGGGAAGTGAAACACGTGATGAAGACTTTGTAGAGCATATTTACCCGGCTACGATGCATAATACGATGATGTTCTTTACTCAAAAAGGTAAATGCTATTGGCTGAAAGTGTATGAAATACCGGAAGGAACAAAGAATGCTAAAGGACGTGCTATCCAGAACTTGTTGAATATTGATTCAGATGATGTAGTAACGGCATATCTTCGTGTGAAGAGTTTAAATGATACCGAATTTATTAATAGCCACTATGTCTTGTTTTGTACAAAGAATGGTGTAATTAAGAAAACATTGCTTGAACAATATTCACGTCCTCGACAAAATGGTGTGAATGCGATTACTATTCGTGAAGATGATAAAGTTATTGAAGTACGCATGACAAATGGTAATAATGAGATTATCATTGCTAACCGTAATGGTCGTGCCATTCGTTTCCACGAAAGTGCGGTTCGCGTAATGGGACGTACCGCAACCGGAGTTCGCGGTATGACTTTAGACGAAGATGGAAGCGATGAAGTAATCGGAATGATATGCATAAAAGATCCTGAAACAGAATCTATTATGGTTGTGTCGGAACAAGGTTACGGTAAGCGTTCGGATATAGAAGACTATCGTAAGACCAATCGTGGTGGTAAAGGTGTCAAGACATTGAATATTACTGATAAGACAGGTAAATTGGTTGCTATAAAGTCGGTTACGGATGAAAATGATTTGATGATTATCAATAAATCGGGTATCACAATTCGTTTGAAGGTAGCTGATGTACGCATTATGGGACGTGCTACTCAGGGAGTTCGTTTGATAAATCTTGAAAAGCGTAACGATCAAATCGGCTCTGTATGTAAAGTAACATCAGAATCGGAAGAAGAAATGGCCAACGAGGATGAAAATCTATTAGATACCGAAGCTCCAATTAATGGAGGAGATATTCAAGGTGAATCCTTTGCCGAAGAGAATAGCGAAGAATAAAAGAGAACATAAAAGATTGTATTATTAAATCCACAAAATTATGAAAAAAGTATTATTTACAGTGGCTTTATTATTGGGTGCATGTTTTGCATCTGCACAGGTTAGTGCTGTTAAAGAAGCTAAATCTTTAAAAAGTAAACCTGAAGAAGCTGCAAAAGTTATTGAACCGGCTTTGACCAATCCCGAGACTGCAAATGATCCAGAAACTTGGAAATTAGCAGGTGACTTTCAGAAAGCTATGTATGATGACGAAAACATGAAACTTTATTTGCCAGGTGGTCAAGCTGATACAACTAGACTTTATAACAGTTTGGCAAAAATGTATGAGTATTATTTGAAATGTGATGAGATGGAGCAGGCTAAAGTCAAAAGTGGTGAGATGAAAAAGCCTAAATATAGAAAGAAGAATGCTAATGCTCTTAAAACATTACGTTTGAATTTAATTAATGGTGGTGGAGATGCTTATAATAAAGGCGATTACGCTGATGCTTTGAAATATTTTGGTCTATTTGTAGATGTTGTAAACGAACCTATATTTGCTGATGATGAATCTCTTAAGGCAGATACATTGAATGCTTTATATGCTTGTTATGCTACTTTGGCTGCTAATATGCTAAAAGATAAAGATGCAGTTATCAAATATGGTACGATAGGTAAAGAAGATAAGAGCGAAGGTTATAGAGCTTTGATGTGTTTGGCTGAGGCTTATGGTGATAAAGAAACTGGCGATTCAATAAAATGGCTGGAAGTAATTAAAGAAGGAACAGAAAAATTCCCTCAGCAGGAGTATTTTGTTGGTAATATCATGGATTATTATATCCAAAAAGGTATGGTTGATGAGGGTTTAGCTCAAATCAATAAGCTGCTTGCTACTAATGAAACTCCATATTTCTTATATGTGAAAGGTATTTTGCAATTCGAAAAGAAACAATATGATGATGCTATTGCTACTTTTAATAAAATTATCGCTAATGGTGGTGATTTAGTAGCTGAAGCTTACGCCAAGATTGGTGATTGCTATTTCTTCCCAGCACAGATTGTGGTAGAAGAGAATTCAGAATTAGCTATTGATAATCCTAAGTATAATGAAAATGAAAACCAGATTAAAGCTTTGTATGAGAAGGCTAAACCTTTTTACGAAAAGGCTAAAGAATTGAAACCGGACAATCCGGGTTGTCGTTCATGATGAAGAAGCTCAATCCGAAGAGCAGGGCAAAGATGCCATA
>OGDO01000857.1_pt1 | contig 11529 bp, 10 predicted proteins | sample 1570431 | NCBI WGS metagenome assembly OGDO01 (sample SAMEA2582183, study PRJEB24529) | metagenome | reverse complement strand
GTCTCGGCTTGCGGGGCAGCGCGCCCAATTCGTACAGGTAACGATAATACAGCGCCCGCAGCCCGGTCAGCTTGCGATGGGGCTTCTTCCCGCTGTGCAGACGGCCATGTTGGATTGTTGGTGGATTTTCAACATAAGGGTAGTAGCTTTGTGGATATAGGATGCGCGTCTGGATGGCTTCTGGCGTGTAACGCTTGCCCAGCGTTTTGAATCGAACAAAGCGCTCTTTTCCGGGCGGACGCAAAACGGGATACTTGCGTCCCATGGGTTTTGTAATCTGTCACCCAAGTGTCAACAACTTCGCCGCCTGCATCACAGATCGTCAGCGTAGCGCCCGGCAGTAGATTGCCTGCAATGTCGGTCTTGTCGATATCCAACACAGGCGCGTCCTGCATGATGACGGTTGCATCGTCGAGTTTTACCCAATCATCGTCGGATTTCACATATACCTCATTGACCTGCTCTGTACCGTTCTGCACCAGCTTGAACACGATGCTTTCGGCTTCGGCATAGCCGTCCGGGGCGCGGGTTTCGGTCAGAGTGTACGCTTTTTCCAGCTCCAGACCTCGCACGGTGTGCGGCGTTTTTGTGGAAGTCCAGCCCTCCACCAGATTGCCGTCTGCATCGCGGATTTCCAGCTTCGCACCGGGCAGTTCCTTGCCGTTGGTGATGTCCTGCTTGAAGATATCCACGGTGGTGCGCAGGTTGGTGTTTGTACCATCTACGATTTGCCATGCAATCTGCTGACCTTCATAGGTGAACTCTACATCCACAGGGGTGCTGTCCAGCAAGTAACCCGCAGGGGCTGCAACTTCCACAATGCGGTATCTGCCGCTGTTGTCGGAATCCGGATAAGTTTCTGCGCGGATGGGGATATCCACAGCAAACCAAGCAAAGCCGCTTTCGTTGGTGGGGCTGCTTTCTGCCAGCTTTGTACCGGCGTCCAGCAGCTTCGTACCGTCTGCGGAGAAAATGTCATCCACGGTGTAGAGTTCATACACGGCTCCTGCCAGATAGGTCAGCGCCTCACGGTCCTGCTTGTAAATGCCGACACCGATTTTGCTGACCTTATCGCCGGGCTTTTCGGGCGTGGGCAGCACCCGCGCATTTTCAAACACAAGTGTCTGCCCATTCTTGTGGGCATCCGAGGCGTCCTTGACATTCACAATGCTGTACGAACATTTCTTGTCACCGTCCTGTTCATGGCCGACAATAGTTTTCGACAGCACAATGTCGTTTTTCTGGTTATCCCAGCCAAATTCCACCGTGTAACTCTGCTGGGTCAGCACAAAACCATACGGCGCTTGAACCTCGGTAATGGTGTACTTGCCCAGAGGCAGGGTCACGGTGACTTCGCCTTTGGTTCCATCATGGATAATTTTCAAGAAATCATAGGTTGCCTGCGTGCGGGTGGGACTGAATTTCACTTCATCCACCTGCCCCTCCGCGCCAGTAGTAACGGTGGCAACGAGGTCACCGTCTTTGTACCAGTAGGTGCCTTGGCGGTCCGGTGTGGCAATGTCGGCTGCAGCGTGAATTTCGTACACCGCGCCTGCGAGGTTGTCCTGCGTGTAGATGAACTGTCCATCTTGGTAGTCGGTCAGCACATTGCCCAGCTTACGAATTGTAAGCTGACCGAGTGTTTCGTGATTGCAGTATTTCTCCGTGACGATGTACTCGTCCATGTCGTTGGTGGCGTTGCCCACGACCTGCCAGACGCGGTCAGACTTGATTTCAAATTCCACCGAGTAGGCAGGATCGTTGAAATAGCCTTCCGGACCTTGCAGTTCCTCAATCAGGTATCTGCCCAGCGGCAGTTTTCCGGGTGTTTTCATAAGACCGTCTGCATCGGTGTAGAACACATCCGTTTTCTTGGTGGCGCTGCCGCTGGCGGGGTCGATCATGGAAATGCGGGTCTTGCGGTCTTTCTCGTCCAGTCGATACAGCGCAAAAGAGGTGTTGGCGATTTTGACCGCCTTGCCGGTTTCGGTGTCGGTCTTGATGAGCTGCAAATAGCCCTCCAATTCCTCGTCCAGCACGTTGTAGGTCATATAGTTATTGGTGGCTGTAGTGACACAGCCCGCCGGAACCGTGAATCGACTCTGCGGGCTGTTGGCGTCCACTGTCACGATGAACGGATCGCACTGGAACACATCCTTGGGAATAGTAGTTTCTACCACGAGGTACTGCCCATAGGGCAGCCCCTCCACGCGGAAGATGCCCTCATCGTTGGTGAACATTTCTCCCAGCCTATATTCAGCGGGCTGATCCGTGGGCATCCAGCCGTTGCCCCTGCCGTTGGCGTAGTCGCCGTCTGCGGTCAAGGTCGCGTTATAGGCGTTGATCGTATCGGTGCTGCTCTCGAACATATTTCCTTGTCATAGAATGTCGGGTAGCCCTCGTAGCAGTCAAGCTGGGATTCGTCATGGTCGGTGATCGACCAAATCTGCCCTTCAACGCTTGTGCCCTCTTTGGGCAAAATCGTCAGGTAGCCGCGCCGGAACGCCAGCTCATAGCCGTCCAGCTTGGCTGTACCCACCACTGTTGCTTCGGGGCAGCGGTAGGCCATCTGTTCAAAATTCAGATTGGAACCGTAGGCAAAATATTCTTTTCTCGACATTTCTTCTCCTATCTGGCCTCGCCTGTGCGGGGTCTTGGTTGGTTGCTGGGGTACTGGGATTTATCATGCCGCCACGCCTTGTCACCGGGCAGGTTTTTCAGCAGGTGCATCCGCACATTTTTGTACTCAGGACCAATCAGCCCCAGCCGCAGCAGAAAGGTGCGGAAGGTGAACGCCGGATTATCCCCGATGGGCGTTTTCCGAAACTGCGTGTACTTCTGGTTGATGCCCTGCGCCGAGATCGCCATTGCCAGAATAATGTTGGCTTTGGCTTCGCCCGCGTGGAGCGTGGAGTTGAACAATCGCCACTCAACTGTGCCATGGTAGAACACTGAATGCAGGTTCAAGGCATTATGTTGAGCTCAACATAATGCCTTTTATGCGCAGAAAAAAGTTATGCTGAGAATCTTTTAGAACAGACGTTACTTCGAGACTGTTCACCAGAAATCTCAGCATAATTTTCTACAAGGTCTTTAAAAACGCCTTTAAGTCAGGGTCGTCGTTCCAATCCGGCATGGCAGGCGTATTCATCCTCGTGTCCATTGTTTCTAATGCCTTGCGCCGGGCTTCGGGATTAGCTTTTGCGTAAACCTGTGTTGTCTCAATAGATTCGTGCCCTAAAAAGTCACGAATATAAATGAGATTTTTGCCTGCCTCAACAAGATGCATTGCTTTAGAATGCCGGAGACAATGCGGTGTAATCTGCGGAAAAAATGAATCCACCGCAGTATTTGCTTTGTGGCTATATTTTGCTAGCACGTAGGAAACACCGCTGCGAGTCAACTTTTTTCCTTGCGGATTTGTAAACAGCTGGTCATTGCGGCGTTCTGGTATATCAAGATGGTTCTCACAAATGTATTGGCGCAATACCTGTGCACACGGTTTGGTAAGCGGAACATCTCGACTTTTTCGCCCCTTCCCTAATAAATGTACAACCGGTAGTGAATCTATTCGGATATCGCAGATTCTTAAATCGCAAAGTTCCTGAACTCGTGCAGCTGAATCGTAAAGGAGAAGAATCATCGCCAAGTCTCTGCGACCTTTTGGCGTGGAAATATCAGGCTGTTCCATTAGAATATCGGTTTGCTGGTTACTCAAATATTGAACCGTCGGCTTTGCTGCTTTTTTGCTGTCAATTGAAAGAATGCGCTGACACAGAATCATTTCATCCGGGCATTCAATTTGTACATATTTTGCAAATGACTTCAACGCAGCAAGTCGTTGGTTTCGAGAAGATATACTGCATTTGCGTTCAGTTTCAAGATATTGTAGAAATTCAAGAATCAGTTCGCGGGAAAGGTCGTTAAAAAGCATTTTCTCTAATTTAAAGCCACAATACTTTTCAAGGTAGCCATGAAAAATAACAAAGGTGTCCCGGTAAGAGTAAATTGTATTTGTACTGACATTTTTAGTTCCTGCCAGATACACGCTAAAGTATGCGGAGACTAAACCGGCGTAGCTGCATCTATTCCTCATTGCAAAGTACCTCTGTAATGGTATGGAATCGGTCATTGAATGGTTCGGTGACTTCCATGTAGGCTTCCGGGACAAGCCTCAAGTATTTTTCGGTTGTTGTAATTCGGTCATGCCCAAGAGCAGTGCGGAGAATCGGCAAACAGGTATATATGTCTTTTCCTTCGGAACTCCATTTGTTTAGAATGTGGACCGCAAAGGAATGCCTGAGATCATGGAGACGAGGCCCTTTTCCTCGACCTCGGTGTGGAATCCCGGCATCAAATAAGCATTTTCGAAAAATATCGTAAATTGTACTTGTATCATAGAATCCGCCATCAGGAGCAGGGAAAAAGTAAATACTTTTTGCATTTGCCACTAATGGATTACTGCGGTAGGATTTCATGTATGCAAGCATTGAGTCCGAAATTCCTACCAGCCGTTCTTTGTCTCCTTTTGCACCGTATATGGCTAAAACTCCAGCATCCAAATCAACATCTGCAACCTTAAGGTGCAGAGCCTCTGACACGCGCAGCCCACATGTATAAAGCAGGCGAAACAGAACCGGCATAACTAAATGTCGTAGTGGAGATTCTGAAGATTCTTTGGTACAATCTACCGCAGAAAACAATCTCTCGATTTCGTCTTTCGTAAAAATGTAGGGAACGAAACATTTATTTACATGAGGCGCAGGGTGGAATGCACATGGAGCATCATAGCCATTGCTGTGCAAATACTTACAAAGAATTCGCACATACGAAATCCGAAAACATTGCGTGGTTTCGTTTTCGTGAGGTCTCTTTTTCTCCCACTTTTGCAGCAGTTCTTTCGAAATGGCAGGTATACGCAATTGTTGCTCATTGCAAAAGTCATCGAATGCACTGAGTGCCTCAACACCGGCGTTGTATTTATTGCCAAGGGCACGTTTTTGCTCCACAACATCCAGCATATATGGTGCAAGCACACTGGTAAAATGGGGTTCAAGAAATTTTTCCTCAAACACTAATCAGTCACCTCCAATGCGCAGCTGCGAAGCTGACGTACATTTACACCAATATATTTTTGAGTAGAATCGGCATTTATGTGTCCTAATACACCCTGAATCGAGGTAATGGGGATTCCTTCATCTAACATATGTGTTGCGAGGCTGTGTCGAAGCGAGTGAAGCCCGTGGTGCTTTATTGAATCCAAAGGAATGCCCGCTTTTCGCATATGCTTAATAAGAATGTTGTCAAAATTTTGCAGAGAGACGTATGGAGCGACTGCGCGGAGAAAAATTTCCGGGGCATCGCTTACAGGCCTTCCATTTTTCAGATAGTCTATTACAGCCCATCCAACATCTGTGGGAAGTGGTAAAGTTATCGGCTCTCCTGTTTTGACTTGGGTGAAAGACACCAAATGCTGTTCCCAATTAAAATTGGCAGGGCGAAGATTACGTATATCGCTGGTTCTAATGCCGAGTTTTACTGCAATCATTAAAACTGCATAATCGCGTTTCCCTTGTGGACTTTCACGGTCAACAGATGTAAGGATACTTTCGATTTGGCTAAGATCTAATGTTGTAGGAATTCGCGCGGAAGCGGATACTTTTACAATTGGCATCATTTTCAAAGACAAATCTGTTTCCTTGTAGCCACTATGAGCAAGGTACTGAAAAAAGCGTAAAAGGATACTGTAATGGAGCCTTACAACCGAATTGCTGTAATTGCACGAAACAACTTTGACGTATCGATTTACAATATCTGCTGAAAGTAATTTGTAATCCGTGACTCCAACGCTGAACAAATAATCTGTAAAGCGAAGAAGGACATTTCTGTGGCTGCGCAGCGTATTCTCCCTGCGTCCGTGGAGAGATAGCTTTTGCAAGTGGTTGACCGCACCTTCTTGCAGTCCTGCAGGGAACTCTCGATTCAACCTCCGCCGAAGCATAACCGCGTTGAAATGTTGGTAGTCTGACAACAAATCCATTGCACGGTGAACTCGTGAACATCGCCGTTCTACTGTTCCCGGCTGCACACCGTAGCAATCCAGCATGAACTGCTGAGCCAATTCCGCTGTAAAATATTTCTTTTCATTTTTATTGCAGTACGCTAACAGGTTCCTAAACGTCGAACGAAAGCCTTGAATATAGTTTTCGCTATAGTGCTTTGCAATGATGCAAGGGATAACTCTTTCCACAAGTTCATACACGGTCAGTCGATTTCCATCATCCACAATAACAACCTCCATCATATCTGGAATACTCAAATTATATAGTTATTATGTAGAGAAAAACAGACTGTTTTTATAATTTTTGTCGCTGTACAATTAAAGTTTGGAACGTGGGATACATAATCGCTTTCTTGCCATAAAAGGCATGATACCGACTTTGGTGGTAGTGATAGTCGCTGCCGTCCCGCCCGCGGTACCAGCGGTCTTTCAGCTGATCCATACTTGCACCGCTGGGCAGCTTGCGGATCTCTTCCAGTATCGGCTCATCCACCGCCTGACAGTAGCTGTCGATGCGGGCAGGGTTGACTTTGAGTGCTGCAAACAAAATGTCCTCTTTGGAATACATGATAGAAAGTACATTTTTCAGACTTTGCGGCGTGTGCTTGCTTGCATCCACATGGACGTGCATTCCGCAGCTGTCGTTTACGATGCCCCCTGCGCGGCGCAGGGCACGGACAACCTCCTGCAGCTTTTCCATCTCGCCGTATTCGAGTTTCGGAGAGTTCAATTCGACCTTGTAGGTCTCCCCGATAAGAACAGACCGCCTACGGCATTCGGGATGGATGCTGCCGTCCCGGACGATTTTCCACTCTTTACCGTCCAAATCTTTGACCCTGTAGGCATCGTAGCCACCGCCGGAATGCTCGGCGCGGGTGCCAAATAAGTCGGCCAGCGTTTGGGCTGCCGTGGCGCGGTTTATCCCGGTCAGTTCAATTTCACAGCCAAAATACTGGTCACGGAAATCAAGGGGCAGGAGTCTCACCCCGCAGTTCTGCGTCCATCTTGGCAATGCGCCGCCCGATGGCTTCCACCACATGGACTGTCACGCCGTTGCCTGCCTGCTTGTAGGCTTGGTTATCGCTCTGAATGGCAAGCACCGTGTCGATGCGGTCATCTGCCCAACCCTGCAGCCGCAGACATTCACGCGGTGTCAGGCGGCGGATGCGACCCTCGTACAGAACACCGTGACGGTCTTTTGTGGTAAGTGTATGCATGGGTGCGCCAGGCTTACCGGTGCGTTCGGTGTTGCGGGCGAGGTCGGACTTGATGGGATTTTTGACCGGGCGAACTTCAACAGTGCCTTGTTGGCAGCCCGTTGTAAGTGTATGCGCAATCTCTTTACCAACCCGTCCGCGCCGACTGTTGACTGTGGCGTAACTCAGGTCGATGCTGTCACCGACCTGTGCCATCTGGTAGCCGGTTTTTGTGGCGCACTTGATCGGCACTCCCACCTCGTACAGCCCGGTCTTGCCACCGAACCCGCCCGGATTGGCCGCCAGCGTACAGCTTAATCCTTCGGGGGAGTAGACTCGTTCTCCTTGGTGACCGCCGTGGGTTTGAATAAGAGAACTTCCTGCTGTTTCGGTGAAAGGAAATACTTTTCCTCTACATCGCTCATCAAGATATCCGACAATGTACACGCGGTTTCTTGACTGGGGGACGCCGAAATCTTTGCTGTTAAGACATTGCCATTCCACACCATACCCCAGTCGGTCCAGCGTGTTAAGGATCGTCGCAAATGTCCGCCCTCCGTCATGAGATAACAGGCCGGGTACATTATGAGTTGTAAGCAATTATGTAAAGTCTCCTTTCGTAAATGATGTAGATACGTTTCAAATTTGTGTTTCGCTGTGCATAATTTTCCTTTATACTTTGTTTATCACAGATATAAAGGAGGCCAACTATGCCAAGTCAAAAGAGTATCCCTATCTCAGAATTAATCACTACAGCAAATTCAGAATTATTGCGACTAGATTTCAAGCGTAGTGCATTACAAATTTACTGTGCTGAATTCAGAAAGCTTTCAGATTACTACAGCAATGAGAAAATTCAGGACTACACTGCAACAACTGGACGGGAATATTTTCAATCCATCTATGGCGTAAATATTGCAAGTTCACGACTCCAGCTAACAAAGTCGCAATCTGCCACGCGCAGAGCGATCCGCCTTTTAGACGACATCTTCCAGTTCGGATACGCACTTAGATATTGCCACCGCAGTTATACAGTCAATCCAGAGTATGACATTTTGCTGGAGAGCTATCTTATGAAGTGCAGAAAGAAGCATAATTCACAGGGAACACTACGCACAAAGCAGATGAAGCTATGCCAATTTTTTGAGTATATAGAGGGCCGCAACATTCAGCTTGCATGTTTGACATCTGCAGATCTCTCGAATTTTATGACTACTCTTTGCCGTTGGCGTCGGCCAACACTTTACACGACTGCCAGTGTGCTGAAAGACTTTTTGCGCTATCTTTATGAGTCAGAGCAGTTCACAAAGGATTTATCTGCAGATGTTCCCAAACCTAAGATTTACACAGATGAGGACATTCCTGAAACATGGACTCCCGCAGAAGTAAAGCAACTGCTATCTGCTGTTGACAGGAGTAATCCAATTGGAAAAAGAGACTATGCTATGTTTCTTCTTGCGATCCTGCTGGGGATGCGGGCGGGCGATATTTGTAACCTGAGATTCAAAAACTTGGATTGGAACCAAAAGCTGATTACTTACACGCAGCAAAAATCCGGAAAAGTCAGTGCTTTGCCGTTGCTGCCTGTGATTGGAGAAGCAATTATTGACTATTTAAGAAACGGTCGGCTTGATTCCAATTGTGACAATGTCTTTATTCGGCACCTTCATCCCTATGGTGGATTCCAGTCCAGCGCTGCCGTATCTTCTGCGCTTAAGAAATACATTACATACGCAGGTCTGACAAGAAAAAATCGAAAAGCGATCCATTCGCTGCGACGTACCCTTGCAAGTACACTCTTGATGGACGGCACACCACTGTTGACGATTTCTAATATTCTCGGCCATTCCAGTCCCAAAACAACCACAGGCTACACAAAAGTAAATCTTCCCGCCCTGCGCAAATGCGCATTATCTTATGGAAAGTGGGAGGCTTCTGCATGACTGCTAAGATGCTACTGGAACAGTATATGGCAGAGCGCCATGCGCTTGGGTTTGTGTCAAAAACCGACGAAGGATGCATTCGGCGTTTCCTGCGTGATTACAAGGAACCAGAAGATGGAAAAATTGTTTTCTCTAAGGAGTACGTCCTTGAGCATATTGGAACGGGCTTAAACCAAAAGGCAAACACTGTACTCCGAGATGTCAGCGCAATAAATGGATTCTTGAATTTTGTAATTCGAAAAGGTTTTACCGCATACAAAATTCCGCCCAAGTCTATGCCCAAAGAAGTGCGCAATTTCAGGGCCTATATATTTACTGACACTGAAATTGAAAAGATGTTGGATTCTGCAGACCATTTTCCTGTATGCATGCAAAACCCGGTAAAAAAGTACCAGATTCCAGTAATGTTCCGCATGCTGTTTAATTGCGGACTGCGTACCTCTGAACTGTTGAATCTGCGCGTCTGTGATGTAGACTTTACCGAAAAAGTTCTTGCAATTCGTGACACAAAATTTCACAAAAGCCGTCTGGTGCCTTTTACGGATGCCGTTGCAATTCCGCTGGCTAACTATTTAGAATTGTTTCCGCCTGCCTCAAATGAAGCAATCCTTTTTGCCAGTTGCTGTTCTCGCAGTAAAGGAGAACGGTATGGAGCCTCTTGGATACACACACAATTCCGGACACTTTTAAGAATGTCCGAGATTCCTTACGGAGGGCCAGATAGAGGGCCTCGGCCACATGATATGCGCCATACTTTTGCTGTTCATTGCCTAAATAGCTGGGTTCTTGTAGGCGAAGATTTGACGGCAGGGCTTCCCGTTCTTTCAACTTATTTGGGACACAACGACCTATCCGGAACGCAGCGATATCTCCAGTTGACTGCACAAATGTATCCGGATATTACACAAAAATTGGAAAAACAATTCGGTGAGTTGATTCCAACAATGGAGGTGCCAAGATGAAGTCGCTTGATTTCGCACTACTTTTGTCGAAGTATCTTACACAATATTTGCCTGCACAGAGAGACTTGAGCAGCAACACAATCTGTTCCTACCGAGACACATTTAAATTGCTGCTGATATTTTGTCGAGATATACAGGGATTCAATATTGCAAAATTACCAATGACTCAGCTAGATAGAAAATGTATTGAGGACTTTATTTTGTGGCTTAGGAACATCCGAAAATCTTCGCCTTCCACATGTAACCAACGGCTTTGCGCAATCCATGCATTCTTTGACTATGTTATGGTCGAAGAGCCACAGTTTATGGAACAGTGCATTCAGATACACAATATTCCCAGAATGGTTTCGTCCGCTCCTCCCGCAAAATACCTTACACCCGATGCATTACGCTGTTTGTTGGCTATCCCCGACATTACAACGCCAAAGGGACGCCGACACCTTGTTCTTCTTACGGTTTTATACGACACGGCAGCACGTGTAAGTGAATTAGCCGATATTCGTATGCGTGATGTTAGACTTGATTCGCCTGCAGCAATTACCTTACATGGCAAGGGAGGAAAGGTTCGCACTGTTCCACTCATGAAGCAAACAGTAGAATTGCTGCAAAGCTACTTTACGGAAAATGGTATTACGCCCCAAAAAAGTCCGGACATGCCACTGTTTTGGAGTGGGAATTACCGCAAGCTGACGCGCTCTGGAATTACATATATTGTCCAGAAGTATGCAGCTGCGGCACAGGCAATCTCAACTGATATTCCTGCCACTATATCCCCACATGTGTTCCGGCACACAAAAGCCATGCATTTAGTTCAAGCAAATGTAAACACTGTTTATATTAAAGATTATCTCGGCCACGCAGATATTTCCACAACAGAGGTATATGCCCGTGCAGACAACGAAGCAAAACGTGCGGCACTGGAAAAAGCCTCTCTATGTTTGGAATTACCTTGCGCTTCGAATTGGGAGCAGGACGCTGATCTTATTGCATGGCTTTTATCCCTTGGCTAAAAGAAACATATTATGCACAGTGGAGCAAAGAAAAAACAGCTTTTCTCCGCTGTTTTTAGGAGGTGCTATACATATTTGATTTGTGTACATAACGTACCTTATGCACTTCTGCACATAAGGTACATTTTCAAACAGCAGATACGAAGGCTTCCGGGCTTCAGCCAAGCGGGCCAGTTCAAAGAAGAGAGTGCCGCGTGGATCTCCGAATCCTTTTCGAGATCCTGCAATGCTGAAAGTCTGGTTATCCTGAATTTCGGAATAACCAGACTTATCCCGAATAAAATAAGAATCCCGAAGCCCAGCCGGGAATCCTTGCAGCGCAAGGATTTCTGCATAAAAACTTCGGGATAATATTTT
>OGDO01000836.1_pt1 | contig 11724 bp, 10 predicted proteins | sample 1570431 | NCBI WGS metagenome assembly OGDO01 (sample SAMEA2582183, study PRJEB24529) | metagenome | reverse complement strand
CTTGTAAATCTCACGAATCAGATTAAGGACATCAAAGATGTTATCCAAGAATTGAAACAGATAAAAGCATTTGTAGATGCTTCAGTGTCAACCCTTAAAGAATCGGAACAGGCTCTCAATGCTGCAGTAAAAATATCTGATAACATCTCTGGTGCTATTTGTCGTGCTTTTATTCAAGCAGAGAATACTGTTATAAGTGTCAAACTTAGCGATGAAGATAAGGCTGTTCTTGCTGAATATCGCCATAGATTGATTGAAGAAGAAAAATGCTTATTTGAGAAACAGATCATAGAATTGAAGGTTCTTCATACTAATCGCTGGAAAGAAGTTCAAAATCTCATCAAATCAGAAACAGGATTTTACTTTACGGGATGGTTCGCAAAGTTAATTGCAGTGTCATATCTTGTCCTTTATGTTGCTTGTATCATTATGTTTTTTCTATTGATAACGTGATAGGCAGCTTTACATACGCCCCATTATGAGAATGTACCGTTTGAGGTGCCGGATAATTGGGTGTGGACTACAATTGAAGAAATCTGTTCAAAGATTGGTTCAGGTAGTACACCAAGAGGAAGCAATTATGCAGTTGATGGAATACCTTTCTTCCGTTCACAAAATGTATATAATGATAGACTTGTTTATGATGACATAAAGTATATTTCTGATGAAACGCATCAGAAAATGAAGGGTACTGAAGTGCTTGCTAACGACTTATTATTGAATATTACAGGTGGATCATTAGGAAGATGCGCCGTAGTTCCTGCTGATTTTAATCGTGGTAATGTTAGCCAACATGTTTGTATAATGCGTCCGATTCTAGTAGAGCCCGAATATTTTCATGCATTAATCTTATCATCATACTTTGCTAAATCAATAAAGATTACGGGTAGTGGCCGTGAAGGATTACCAAAATACAGTTTAGAACAAATGGCTTTTCCTTTACCACCTCTCGCTGTACAACACCGTATCGTAGCTGAAATAGAAAGGTGGTTTTCTTTAATTGACCAAATTGAGCAAGGTAAAGCTGACTTACAAACAACAATTAAGCAAACCAAGAGTAAAATCCTTGACCTCGCTATTCACGGAAAATTCGTACCGCAAGACCCAAATGATGAACCAGCCATTGAATTGTTGAAGCGTATAAGTCCCGACTTTACACCTTGTGATAACGGGCATTATACACAGTTACCCGATGGATGGCAAATTGCATCTATGCAAACCTTATGCAATTTAACTGATGGAGAAAAGCAAAGTGGCATTGAAAGAATTAATCTTGATGTAAAATTTTTGCGTGGAGAACGGGAGGCAAAGACTTTGATTTCCGGCAAGTTTGTAGCTGCAAACTCTCTCTTGATTCTAGTTGATGGTGAGAACTCTGGTGAGGTTTTCCGGAATCAGATTGACGGTTATCAAGGTAGTACTTTCAAACAGTTGATTATCAACGGAAATCTGAACGAAGAATATGTACTATTAGTTATCAACTTGCATAGGAAATTTTTGCGAGAAAGTAAGGTTGGCTCTGCCATTCCCCACTTGAACAAGAAACTATTCAAAGCGATAGAAGTGCCTATACCTCCTTATCATCAACAAAAGAGGATTGTAGAAGCTATAAATATTATGTTTAAACATCTTGATACTATAATGGAGAGCCTATAAACTCTCCATTATAGTATCTAATTTGGTAAACAACTCGTTAACAGCATTTACAATTCTTTTTTGTTCCGCAAATGGCGGCAAAGGGATATAGGTGTTTAATATTTTTTCTTTGGATATATTTGGCTGCGCTCCACCACCCCCCATTTTTATAAACTCTTCCCTATGGGATAATAAAAAGAGAAACAGAAATTCTTTATCTATCCCGTTAAAAACTTCACAAGCACAACAGGCTTGATTCGTTGTGGCAGGAAAAGTTAATATTCCAATTTTTCCTATTGTCGCTCCATACATAGCAATTAACACACTACCAGTAGGATTAAGTTTTACAGAAGTTTCATTCAAGGCTTTTTCTGTTATATATTCGGGAATATGGGTAATATATCCATCGTTTAAATCTCCCGTTTTTAGCCAAGGAATATTTCCATTATAATAATCCTTATTCAGCCTATTTGGTGTACTACCCGACTGCCATTTCCCAATTTTACCAAGTGTTGTCCAACACCAGTTTTGAGGTGCTTCAAAAGGCAACTGCGTATAATGCCCGATACGTTCTGCTATATTGTTACTGTATTCATTATAAATCAATTTAATATGGTAACAAAATTCAAAAATTATTTGGCAAAAACTAATCTTGCCAAGAACACCATCACCTCTTATGTGTGGACGGTGCAGTATTTCCTCAACCATTATGGAGAAGTAAACAAGAAGAACCTTTTGGCATACAAGGGGTATTTGGTAGAGAACTTCAAGCCGCAGACTGTGAACCTGAGATTGCAAGGTATCAATAAGTTCTTGGAGTTTACGAAACAAGAAAAACTAAAAGTGAAGTTCGTAAAGGTGCAACAAAAGAACTTTTTGGAAAATGTAATCAGCGATGCCGATTACAAATTTCTCAAAGCACGGCTTAAAGCTGATGGTTATGAGGAGTGGTATTTTATTGTGTGGTTTATGGCTGCCACCGGAGCACGTGTTAGTGAATTACTCCACATCAAAGCGGAACACATCAAAGTGGGCTATCTTGATTTGTATAGTAAAGGTGGAAAGATTCGACGGCTATACATCCCCAAGAATTTACGGACAGAAGCAGAAAAGTGGTTGAAAAGTCAAGGCTTGACATCGGGCTATATCTTCCTGAACCGTTTCGGACAGCGTATTACTACTCGTGGAATCGCTTCTCAACTCAAGCATTTTGCTGAAAAATATGGAATGAACAAGGAGGTAGTTTATCCTCATTCATTCCGTCATCGTTTTGCCAAGAACTTTCTTGACCGCTTTAACGACCTTGCTCTACTTGCCGACCTTATGGGGCATGAAAGCATAGAAACTACTCGTATCTATCTTCGTAGAACAGCCAGTGAGCAACAGAAGATTGTGGATAAGGTGGTGAACTGGTAAAATCACACCAACCCTTAGAAGTGTATTGGATTACACTTCTAAGGCGTTTTGAATGTTGTCAAAGACATGAAATAATTCTTCTATTTTTTGAACTATGCGTTGTTGCTCTGCAAGAGGCGGTAAAATAATATTCTCATTTCTTATTATCTCTCCTGATATTGCTTTAAACGTAGTCCCTGTTGATTGATTATCAAAGCTATCTTGCAAGGTTTGAAGTAAATAGAAATAAAAATCTACATTACCTTCAAAAGGGGTTAAAGCACATAATCCACGCCCAATACATATTTGATTTTTTGTTATATTCACAACTCCAACTGGGGCTCGAACACATAATAAGATGGAATTAGGTTCTGCTATTTTTGTGGGCTCATTTGTAAATATACCAGACTCTAAAAGAAATTTATCTGAAAAACATATTTTCCCTTGATGAAATTCTATACCTCTTTTATTATTTAATGAATCTCCTTTAGGAGATTGCCCCATTGTGATTTTAAGTACATTACTAAGTTGACAATACGCCCATCCTTGTGGTAACTTCCTACTATGCCCGTTATCACAAGGTGTGAAGTCGGGATTTATGCGCTTTAACAATTTAATGGCTGGCTCGTCATTAGGGTCTTGCAGGACAAGTTTGCCATGTATCGCAAGGTCGAGGATTTTGCTCTTGGTTTGCTTGATTATAGTTTGTAAATCGGCTTTACCTTGTTCAATTTGGTTAATCAATGCAAACCATTTGCTAATTTCAGCAATGATACGTTGTTGTTCTGCTAATGGTGGCAACGGTATTCTCATATTTTGAGATTGTGTCAACGATATATTAACTTGACCTGCTGATCCTCTAGTCGCTATGGAGTTAATTTCTGACATTTCTTCTAAATACGATTTTAAATACAGAACCAAGTCTTCCTTATATTTGTATGGACGTATCAGTACTGCTGCTTGGTTGAAATTTGCTTGTGGCAATGTCGCAGGAATTACAGCTAGTTTTCCCAAAGGTGGTCCAACGATATTCATAATTAAATCACCAACTTCTGTACGTGAGCGTTGGAGTTTGCTATTATGTATTTCCTCTGTTATGTATTGAGGCTGATAATCAAAATCTATTTCTTGATTTCTAAGATTGTACATCTTTATATACGGAATGCCATCTTTTACAAAACAAGTTTTGTCGGGTGTGCTTCCTGATGCAACATAAGCTATATCTTCCAACCTACACCATACCCACGATTCCGGCACCTCGAACGGCACGTTCTCATAATGGGGCGTATCAGAAGTTTTTGCCGACTTCTTACCCTTTTTGATTTTCCCCTCTTCTAGCAATCGTTCTTTTTCTGCCTTGATTCGTTCAAGTAGCACAGATGCAGGTTCATCATTCGGGTCTTGCGGAACGAGTTTGCCATGAATAGCGAGATCAAGTATTTTTTGACGTAATTTCTTTGTATCCATACCGATTAGTCTTTATCTAAGAAAAGGTTGCAAAACTCATTCAGTTGTTGTTGCATACGCTCCTGCGGAATGAGGATGCGTTTGTATTCGGCTATCATTGTGGGACTCATACTTCGGCTCATTGCATATTCCACCACTACTTTATCGGCTTCCGGACAAAGGATAATGCCTATAGAAGGGTTTTCGTTTGAACGTTTTACATCTCTATCGAGTGCTTCCAAATAAAATTCCAACTGACCAAGGTCGCGCGGATGGAATTTTGTCTTTTTCAGTTCTACAGCTACCAATGCTTGTAAGCCCCGGTGGAAGAACAGTAAATCAGCTTTGAATGTAGATGCACCGATATTGAGTCGGTATTCTTGATCCATAAAGATGAAATCTTTGCCAAGTTCAAGAATGAACTGCTTCATGTGTTCCACCAAACCATTTCTTAGTTTTGCTTCGCTGTGTTTCTTTGGCAAGTTAAGAAAATCCACAAATAAAGTGTCTTTGAACATTATAGGAGCATTTGGATAAGCATTGAGTAATCCTTTCGATATATTATCCTTTCTGCTCAATAAAGCGGTATATGTTTGATTGGAAATACAACGCTGAAGTTCCCGTTTTATCAAATGTTCCTTATTGGCATAGAGTATATAAAACATTCGTTCTTCAGTACTTTTGCATCGAGAAAGAATCTCTACATGATTGGTCAGTGTAGTCAATTCCAATATTTTAGGCATTTGTATGCTTGGGAGTTGGATAATTTGTGCAGTTTCTGGCTGCACAATTACAGTTGCCTCCTGTGTAGGTTGGCTTGTTTCAATTTGTGCAGTTCTTGGCTGCACAAATTCAGAGTTTAAATACTTTTCTACAGTGGCATTGAATGTTTCCGATGAATATTCATCATAGAACATCACCATATTATAAATGCTTCTCCGGCTATATCCCTTAATATCTGGTCGTTGAGAGCGGATATATTCGGACAACTGCGTTACAACCTTACTTCCCCATTCCTCGCTTTTCAATTTGGCTGAAACATATCCCCCGACATGCCACGCAGTGAGTAATAGCTCGTTATTTACAGCTCTTAAAGCACGACCTTTATGTTGGAGAATGATGTCTATAACTTCTCCAAATTGTTGTTCTATTGATATAACTATCTTATTATTCTTCATACACTCAATCCTCCTCAATGTTAGCCAATAATTTTTGTAACTCGGTAACCGCATTACTAATTGTATCGCTTTTATCCTTTATATCGGCTATCAGTTCTGACAATGAAGAGTTATCCTCCTCACCACCTTGCTTAATCCAAGTGATATCAAGGCTGGTCTTATCTCTAGCCATGAGTTCATTATACGTAAATTTTCTCCAACGACCTTCTGCATTGTTTTCCGCATTGTAGGTCTCAGTACGGTGATAACGATCTGTTGGATTGTAACATTTTACAAAATCATCAAGACTATCTTCTGTTAATGGATTTTGTTTTAGTGTATGTTTAATGTTGGTACGATAATCATAAAACCATATTTCTTTTGTCTGATTAACACTCGAAGTTGGCTTTTTATCAAAAAACAGTACATTCGCTTTTACTCCTGGTCTATAGAATATGCCTGTGGGTAAACGTAAAATGGTGTGTAAGTCACATGAGTTCAGAAGGTTTTTTCGAATAGTCTCTCCTGAACCACCTTCAAACAAAACATTGTCAGGAAGAACAACTGCTGCTGTTCCACCCACTTTTAGCAACGACTTGATGTGTTGCACAAAATTTAATTGCTTGTTAGAAGTTATAGCAATGAAGTCATTACGCACATAATTTTCTTTTTCTTTTTTTAATTTAATTGTTTCTTCTCCTGTTTCTTCATCTTTTTCTATAACTTCTATTGTTGTGGAGGACTTCTTACCGAAAGGAGGATTAGTCAGCACATAATCGCAGAGGTCGGTTGCGCTTGGTTGTGAAGCCAGGCTATCAACGCATTTTATAGGTGGAACACCACCAAATTCACCGATACCATGAAGCAAAAGATTCATTAGGCAAAGACGATAAGTACTTGGTACAATTTCGTTACCGTAAAATGTTGCGTCTTTCAACTTATTCTCATCTTCACCTGTAGGATTTTGCTGTTCCATGTATGATTTTGCTGCCAACAAGAAACCTCCAGACCCACAGCAAGGATCAACAACTGTTTTTCCAATTACTGGGTTTACACATTTCACAATTGTCTTAATTAATGCTCTTGGTGTAAAGTATTGTCCGGCACCACTCTTCGTATCTTGAGCAATACGTTCTAGAAGACTCTCATAAATGTCTCCTTTCACATCCTCGCTCAATTCACCCCATTCAATACCATTAATCATGTCTATAACCTTGCGCAAATGTACAGGTAATTGTATTTTGTTTTGTGCACCACGGTATATCTCACCTATCATACCGGTCTTCTTTGACAAGGTCGTAAGTACATGATTATAATGTTCCTTTAATTCATCACCCGATTTAGTCACAAGGGATTCCCATGTGCAATCATTTGGCAAATCAATATTCTTCCATCTAAACATTTGGGGCAAATGCAAGTTTTCATCTACCATTTTTAGAAAGAGCAAGAATGTAATTTGTTCCAAATAGTCACTATTGGACACACCTGCGTCCATCAATACTGTGGCTATCTGCCACACTTTGTTGCTTATTTTAGAATCTGCCATACTTTGTTTACGCCACAAGGGCTGAGTTTAGTTCATTAATAATGTTCTCCCATTCATTACCAAACAGGCGCAAATATCTAGCTGCACCACCATTTTTCTTGAAAACTCCTACTTCCAAGGCTTCCGGCTGAAAGCTGGCATTTTTTGCAATGTAATTTTTTATCATTTCTAGCCATGTGAGTTGTTCCGGCGTAAATGGGTTACCATCTGTTCCTCTGACTCCTGCTTTGTTTTTGTTTTTTTCGAACAGCCAATCTCTATAACGTAACTTCACACCATCTGCAAAAGGTATCAGATCAGAAGTTTGTCCCCATTCATAGCGGATGATTTGAATAATGTCAACAAGTTCTTTCAGCACCGTTTTCTTTTTGGTGTAATCTTCATAAGCGGAGAAAACAAAGTCTTGCTGCAAAGCCTTGTCAAATTTGTCCATTTTCTCATAAAGACTATGTACCATTTCCTCTGTAATGTGTCTATTGCGATAATCTTGGTTGTAGATAATCTGCAATGCAGTAATCTCATCTCTATACTTTTCTATGAAAGTTTTGAATGAAGTACGTATAGCCTCTTTACTTTTTTGTACATCACCTGTAAAATCTGCAAAAACAAGAGAGTCAAGTGCAGGATCTATGGTTTGTTCATTTGAATTACGAACTGTCATTAGAAATTTGCGAACATTGGGATTATAAAGAGGTTTGACGGCCTCTTTACATCTTTTACACAAGATTTCTGTATGGACATTTTCTTGTTCCAAGGGGGATAATTCTTTAAAATTTGTATATTTTCTCCTAATGATCTCTTCGATAACATCTATATTATGAACTTGTTTCAAACTATTTGCCAAACTATGGATATCAATGCCACCTGTCAGTTGCTTGAATTCTGTGTTCTCTTTATCAGAAAGGATCTTGCCCAGCCTGTCAATACGTGTACCAAGAGAGGAAAATGTATCCTCCCCAATGTCACCTGTGACAACTGCATTTAGCAAATTTTTAAAAGATATAGATTGTTTAGAATCGGATCCGCATTTACCACGAGCTAATTTATCGGATTTTGTAACTCCAACAGCATCAACGATGACATATCCCAATTTTCTAGAGTGTGCTGATGGAGAAGATTTTATAAGTTCTTCTTGGCTTAAAGTTCTTCTAGCTCGTCCTAACATCTGTTCGTAATAATTCTCGCTGCGAATGTCTCGCATGAAAAGTAATATTTCAATGGCTTTTACATCTGTGCCTGTCGCAATTTTTGATACAGTTACAGCCATGCGTGGATTATACTCGTTGCGGAAAGCATAAAGTAGACTCTTTTCATCCTCTTCTGATGTATATGTAATCTTCTTGCAAAAATCATTTCCCTCTCCAAAAACTTCTTTTGCAATTTCTGTTATGTCAGCAGCATGACTATCATTTTTGGCAAAAATTAATGTTTTAGGAAGTTCTTTCCTGTCTTTGAAATATACCCATTTCCTCCAGTTCTCTTTAAAGGTCGTAAGAATGAGGCGTATTTGTGACTTATTGACAACAGAACGGTCAAGTTCTTTGCCTGAATAAAAAATATCTTCGTCTGAATCTTGCCATTTCTGTAACCGTGTTCTCTTGTCACGAACTTCCAACTTGCGATTTATTGTGACTACCATTCCACCTTCCCTACTTTTCTTTGTCTCTATAAGGAATGTATCGAATGCTCCCACATTAACATCGTCTTCTACAGCTTGTTCATGTGTGTATTCACTAACTACATTCTGATTAAAGAATGCAAAAGTATCTTGGTTTGGTGTAGCAGTCAATCCAACAAGAAAAGCATCAAAATACTCCAAAACCTGTCGCCATAGATTATATATGGATCGATGACATTCGTCTATAATTATGAAGTCGAAGAACTCTGGCGGATAATCCTTGTTGTATATTACTTCTCGGGGCGTTCCAAAAGTCGATTTCTCGACTTCGTCATCTGTTCCTTCTGCGAAAGTAGTGATTTCACCTTTAAGCATTGAGTAGAGACGCTGTATAGTAGATATACATATTTGCGTATCACTCGGTATGTTTGAAGTCTGAATACGTTGTATGTTATACAACTCACTCAGCTTAGAAGTACAGTCATAAGGTTGATAGTTCTTATATTCTGTCTCCGCCTGTTCTCCAAGATTTTTTGTATCAACAAGAAACAGTATGCGTTTGGCCTTGGCAAATTTTAGCAACCTATATGTGTTTGTTATAGCAGTATAAGTCTTTCCCGCACCTGTAGCCATCTGTATCAATGAGCGTGGATTATTTTCGCCAAACGATTTTTCCAGATTTTTAATAGCTGTAAGTTGGCAAGCTCGGAAATTAGCTATTGGCAATTCTGGTAAATTAGTCAACCTGCCACGCAATGTTTTGTCGCCATTGCATTTATAGTCCTTCATTAGGGACAACAAGTATTCAGGAGTATGGAAAGAGAAGATATTACGCAACCTAGGCTTAGGATCGTACCAATCGGTAAATTCTATAATCAGACTTGTTGCCTCATAAATAAAACGCAAGTTTTTCTTGTCGTAACCTCCTTTTAATCCAGAGTTCATATACCTGATATTTTGTTCACAAGCCTTAGAAGATAAATGTACACCTTCTTCCTCAGGCTTTGCCTCGATAAGTCCAATTGGTTCACCGTTAATAAAAAGGGCATAATCTACCTCTTTGCCATCATTTGTATGGAATTCCCTCACTGCGACTCCCAATGAGGCAATGGGATTAAATTCAGTCATGTCCTGGATTATCCACCCGGCTTGAATGAGTTTTTGATCTATAATTAATCTTGCTTTTTCTTCAGGTGTCATATATTCCTATATTTTTGTATTATCGGAAGTTAATACCTTTCTTGTTATTTTTACTCATGCAGCTAATTACTGTTGCGATAGCATAAATGCCTTATACTCCCGAACTATCAATTCTTTTATATCAACTTCGAGTAAGTCTGAAATTTTCAAAAGACAAGCCAAGTCGGGTTGCGAAGTATTGGTACACCATTTTGAAACAGTTGATGGATTTACATTCAATTGTTCTGATAACCACTTACTTGTTCGTTTCTTTTCGCATAAGACAATCTTCAGTCTGTTTATATCTTCCATATCGTCCTTTTATAATTTGCAAAGATAGTGATTTTATTTCATTTATTTTTCATAGGTGATGTGTTTTGATAAGATATTCTCATCAATTTCAATCTTATGCCGTCCCGTGGTTGTACGCAGATTCTTCCTAACAGTATCAAATGTGGAATTGGCAAACCATTCTGCGAATGTCGCCATTACAAATGATGTAGTCATATCTCTGCCTATATTATATTGAAAAGCGATATTCCAAGCAAAGTTCTTCAACGAGATTTGAGTGAGGGAGGTACGCTTCTTGATATGAATTTCGGTTGCAGAAAGCACTTGACGGTTAGCTGCAAAATAGCGGACAGATTCGCATATTTGGTAAATCTCTGTTTCCTCCAAATCAAAACGCTTAAATATATCTCGTGTGTATCTTAGGATAGCATTCAACTTTTCATCTTCTTCTCGTTCTTTTTGCCATTGGTATTGTTGCTGCTCACGTTGGTATTCATAATGAAATAGCTCCATTCGCTTTTTCTGAACTTCTTCGCAGTTTGAGATAGGAAAAGAAGCTAAAGCCAATGTTTTCTTACTGCTCCTTTTCTTGACTGATACCCAAAATGATGGAGGGATAGCTTCTATAATATATTTTGCCATGGTAATGCAAAGATGATACATGAGTTTTAATATGCCATATCCGGTTGCCATAATAAATGGAAGCAAACTCATTCGTATGCCAAATATATTGCATACTTGAAATGCAATCATCGAAGCCAACAGCACCGCAATGACCTCTATAGTCAAAGAATGGAGTATATATTGTTTTTGTTTCATGCCTATTGTTATTTATTTCTCAATGCAAAGGTACAACGCATTTTCATAAAAAACGAAAGGCAAAAATAGAGGAAGTAATTGTAATAAGTTCATTTTATGCCGTTTGTGAAAAGAAAAGCATAACAAGTGAAAATATCCAGTGGCAAATGAAAACATCTGCAAATAGAAAATACAGTGTTAAATAAATGTAAATCTTTTCTTCTCTATGAGAAACTCTCTTTATTATCATTTTTTGAGTGTATTGCATAAAAAGAAATCATATTTGTACCATATATTTATAACTTACTGATTTATATAATACATTATTTTTGAGGAAGTCAAATAATTCCGATAAGTAAACAAATAACAAACGATAAGCAAAAGCGTGCAGCTCAACGAGTTGCACGCTTTTTGCGTTTATAGGGTTCATGGTTTCTATATGTTTTTTATGGGCTTTTTATCTCATATTTGCGACAAGACAAAAAAGTAGATAATGTGGAACTAAATTTTACTTATCTATACTAATACATACTTAAAAGTAGATAATATGCTAACAATCGGATTTGAAATCAAAAGGAAGTGCAAAGTCTGCGGCAAGGTTTTCGTCGCAAAAACACTTGACAGTCACTATTGTTCCCCTAAATGTGGTAAAGTGGCTT
>OGDO01000828.1_pt1 | contig 11815 bp, 8 predicted proteins | sample 1570431 | NCBI WGS metagenome assembly OGDO01 (sample SAMEA2582183, study PRJEB24529) | metagenome | reverse complement strand
GTGGGCGAAGCATGCGCCGGACTGCCAGGAAAAGCGCTTGCCTGCCGAGAGGCAAGCCCCGAAGACATGATAAAAGCCATGCGGCTGTATCGAGCCATCAAGAGGATTGTAGAGGAAGAGCGACTGAGCGCCATTACCCTCAGCTGCTTCCGCCTGATAGACCAAACGGGAACCACCGGCTGCCTTGCCCTTGCCTTGCTGAACGACGAAGGAATCATTGCCGGATGTGAAGGCGATTTACAATCCGTCTTCACCATGCTGGCCGTAAAAGTGCTGACGGGGAAAAACTCCTTCATGGCCAATCCTTCCATGATAAATGCCCGTACCAATGAAATCATATTGGCACACTGCACCATCGGCATCGCACAAACGGAGCAGTTCATCATACGCAACCATTTTGAGACGGAAAGCGGCATCGGTATTCAGGGAATCCTGCCGACGGGAGATGTAACCATCGTAAAATGCGGAAGCGAAAGCCTGGACGAATATTACTTGAGCACCGGCACGCTTGTTGAGAATACAAACTACATCAATATGTGCCGCACCCAAGTACGGATAAAAATGAACTCCCCTGCCGACTATTTCCTCAAGACACCGCTGGGCAACCACCACATCATGCTGTATGGCAATTACGAGGATATATTGGAAGAGTTCCTGCAAGCCAATGCCTGCAAACGGATTGAATGATTACTCGTTCGCATCCGGTATCACCACCTCGAAACGCGTTCCTTTTCCCAACTCTGAGGAGACCGAGATAGAACCATGCAGGCGGTCTACGATGGTCTGGCAAATGCTCAGCCCCAAACCGGCGCCCTGCGTAAAGCTGTCTTCTTTGTAAAAGCGTTCGAAGATATGTTTCTGGGCGTCTTCAGAGATACCGCTTCCCGTGTCTTCGACAAAGATGGTGGTATATCCTTCCCGGTTCGTGACATAGCCGAAGGTGATGCTGCCCGTTACCGTGAATTTCTTGGCATTGTTTATCAGGTTGTTCACGACCTGCTTCAAGCGGACGGAATCGGTGATGACCAATTTGTCTTCCCCTTCCGGAATCTCTATACGCAGCTCTACATCCCGAGGCATACTCAGACGCTGGGATTCATGGACCTCCTGCATGATAAACGCCAGGTTGAATGCTCCGAACTTAAAGTCCATCGTGCCCGATTCTATGCGCGAGAGGTCCAGAATATCGTTTATCAACGCCAGCAGCAATGTACAGTTGATGTTGATTGTTTCGACGAACTGCTTTACCTCTTCCGGAGAAAAAGCGTCCAAATCCTTCAACAAATCCGAGAAGCCGACAATGGCATTCAAAGGGGTGCGTATCTCATGGCTCATATTGGCAAGAAACGCAGATTTGAGCTTGTCGGCCTGCAAGGCACGGTCACGTGCGGCAATCAAGGCCTCTTCCGTATCCTTGTAACGCTGGATGCTCTGGCATACTCCCAATACCATGTATGGGGTATCAACCGTCAGTCCGTCATAAGCGGTACTGCGGAACTCCCACCATTCATAGCTCCCATCCGCACTCTTCAACCGGAAACTCATCCGTGAATTGATTTCATTGCCCAACAGAATGGCATCAAAATTCCTGCGCGTATGCAGCAAGTCTTCCGGATGTATAAGGGTGTCCATCTCATCACGTGCCAGCAAGTCCGTATCATCGGTATACCCGAAACGGCGCAGCAATCCACCCGGGAAATGGAAACGGTTCATATGCATGTTGTACTGCCACGGATAAATGGAGCTTTCCTCCACCGCCATATTGAAGAAGCGTCTCTGCATCTCTTCTTCGGAGATATTGCGGCATACAATCGCCATTCCCGTCATCTTTTCATTGGCAAAGATAGGTACTACCTCGCCGGAAACGGGGAAATACGTTCCCTGATGGTTTTCCTGCATGAAGGCTTTCTCCGGAATAGAAATAGGTCTCTTTCCGGTACGTACTTTCTTCAACAAGTCCTGCAGGATGTTTTCTCCATTCATGTAAATCCTGAAAATGGAGCCGGCCATCTGCCCTTCATAGAAACGGGACGTATAGGTTTCGGAAGAAAGTCCCAACATCTGTAACAACGGACGGTTGACAAAATGGATGCGCAGGTCGGTATCATACGTAATCAAGCCGTCGCGAATGGAACAGAAGATATTGTCGAACTCGTCGCGCTGCTCCACCAGGCGGTGCTGTATCAACAAGCGGGTCTGGGCATGTATGCGCTTACGCGACTCCCTGCGGTTGGCACGGAAAAGCCAGGCAACCAGCAGCACCAATGCCCCGACAATCAGCGAATAGAACAGAATGAACCAGACACGGTAACGCTCCATCAACGGTATATTCAAAATGATGCCCTTGCTCTCCGCACGGTTCGTGTCCACACGGAAAAACTGCAACTGTTTGTAATCGAACAGCAACTTGCCCCCAAAGTCCTTTACTTCCAATGAGGCGGGTGACTTGCCCTTCAAAATACTTGCAGCCTGCCGGCCGGCAGCAAAAGCATCCTCTCCGGGAACGGCATCATACACACACAGAACACCGTTCGTCATAGCCAGGTTCTGGCTGGTAAACACGGGGGCCTTCAACTTCAAGGAAAGAAAGGGAATCCATTTGGGAGCAATGACAATATGCTTGTAGGCATTGTAGTCATAGCAAATGGAAGTGATGATAGAGTTCAAGGACTTGGCCTGCACATTCAGCACTTTCAACTCATGCTCCGGATAGTTGCTCTTTATGCGTTCCCAGGATTCCTCCACAGCCTTAACCCCTTTAAGGCTCAGGAAACTGCTGTCGGACAGACAGACCAACTCCCTGCGGGAAGGAAACATGCGGACAGCCGCATCCAGCAAGACATCGAAATCCGTTTTCGAAACATAGCCGGAGACGTTGGGCATTCTTTCAAAGACTCTCTCATCCGGGTATTTGATACCCGAAACCACTACCGGTATCTGATAAGGCAGGGAATCACCGCAATGGGTCAATGTGAAGAAAGCCTCATCGCTGGAGGTCACAATCAAGTCCGTTTTCCGTTGCCTGGCACGCTCGCAGATGCGGCGCATGATGAAGCACTCGGAAGCGAAAGACCAGTAATCGGCATTCAGATATTCAGTAGTGATATTGGCTTTAACTCCCCCCTTGTCCAGTCCGTTCTCCAAATTTTCTGTCAGAAGGCTGTGCCAAGGAGTATTTTTTGTATAGGACTGTATGAAAAGTACATTGTACGTACGTTCCGTAGCCGAAAGTGTTCCCGACATCAACCACAACAAGCCTGCAAACAATGGAAAGAAAAGGCGTTTCATCATAATATAGATTTTGTATACTCAACGCAAAACTCTTATTCGTCACGCAAATATACAAGTTATATTGAGAATGAGCACAGATTATTCAAAAAAAACTCACTCATCGTGCAATGCTTCGGCAGGCTGTACCTTCATGGCCCGTGAAGCCGGATACCAGATTCCTGCAATCACCATCAATGCCATCAATATCCAGACAATAGAAACGCATATGACAAATCTCCCCCAAGTGGCATCCGTGGCTTCCGTAAAAGTGACATCTGCCATAACCATATTGATACATATCATCAAAGCGGGGATGGAAGCAAGTGCCAACAGCAGCAACCCTTCACCCAGCAATTGCCAGCGTATTCTTCCGCGGCTGCTGCCCATGGCCATGCGCAAAGCAATCTCGCTGCGGCGATGGCGGGTACGGAACCAAAAAGTTCCCATCAGCCCGATGAATACATTGAAAACAAAGAATATCACAATGAGCCTTGCGCTGCGGATATACGGGGTGATTCCTTCGGCAGCATCCCGCTCTATCGTCTGGTCCTTATAGCTCTGTATGTCGAAAAGATAGAATGGAGCGACCTGCAGCTGCGACATCATATCCTGATAAAAACGAGCTGCAAAATTATCCGTATCCGCCTCCGGACGTATCCGTAGGGAGATGAACGGGAGGTACTGGTCCTCATAGAACCAACCGGGGAAAGGAGTCAGGACAAAAGGTCCGTAACGGGCATAGTCATCCGTCTTCTGCAAGGCACAGACTGCAGAGACACGGTAACGGAGACCTCCGCTGTAATAATCCAGAAACTCGCGGCCCACCGCCCCGGCACTTGTCTGAAAAAGACTGTCTGCCAAATCACGGGTCACCACGGCAGGCAGAGGACTGGCAGTGGAATTCCAATCCGAGACATTCCCCTGCAACAGCGGAATGCGCATGACGTCGAAATATTCGGGAGACACATAGCGCACTGTAGTCTCGACAACATGCACGCTGTCCGTCGTATACCCCTGGTAAACACGCCCGCGGGTATAAGTATCGGTACCCAGCCACGTGGCAGCACTTTCCACTGCAGGATATTGCCTGATACGCCGGAGCACTTCCTCCATCGGCTTGAACCAGAAGGTCTGCAGGCTGTCTTCCGACGTGCACGGCACTATCTGTGTGGGATTGCAGGAAATCCTTATCTTATAGACATGCTCCAAATCATACCCCTTAGGCTGCCGTTCTGCATGGGCAAAGCCATAGAGTACATCCACACAATACCACATCAATGTAAATACAATCAACAGCTCGGCAAACAGCCAGCCGTTACTGCGGCGCTGGTTCCATATCTGGTGTAAAATAGAATGTATCATACTCGTTACTGTTTTAATTGGGATTCGTTTATCCGCTCATTCTCCGCCAAGAACCTCGGCTATAGGGCGACGGGTGGCATGCCAGGCAGGAATAAACACAGAAAGCAGGTTGAACAACAGACACACCACCAATACAGCCACGAAAACCGCAGGACGGAGGAAGAGCCAGACGCTTACATCAAAATTCGTTCCGGGAGCACCATCGCCAAGCATCCAGTCCTTACCCAGCCATAGGAATATGCACGAAAAGAGAAAACCGAGCAATGCGCCGGCAAATGCCAAGGCCAGGTTCTCGCGGAGCAACTGCACCATCAAGGTAGAACGGCTGACGCCGTATGCTTTCCTTACCGCAAGCTCAGCCATGCGACGGGACATTTGCGAAGATATAAGTCCGCTGACATTGATAGCGGGCACAATAAGCAATATCAAACCCAGGATGATGCAGGTTACGGCAGGACTCATCGTGTCATTACGGAAGAACTGCCGTTCCGTATAGGTGCTGAGGTCGGGAAGCTCCAGTTCATATTCGACCAGTATCTCGTTGAAGCGGGCAAGCGACTGTTCTATCTGCCGCTTGAGTTCCTCTCTGCCGACACCGGGCTTGACAAGGGCCACAGCCTCGAAATCTCCCCGTAGCCCTTCACTGCCCAGACCGGAATCCCGGGTGGAATAAGGCATCCACAACTCTCCATAGGCAAATGTGAACAGAGAGCTCACATCCTTGGTGACCCCGACAATGCGCTTAGGGCGAAAGTTGACAAAATAATTTTTGCCAATGGCTGCTTCGGCAGACCCGAAAGCTTCGCGAGCAAGCTGTTCGCCTATAACCACGACATCCCGGCAAGCATCGAACTCTTCGGTACTGAAAAGGCGACCTGCCACAAGAGGGATATCGTAGACACGCCAATAGTTCAAATCCACCTGACGAACCGTACGGCGCATTCCCCGCACGGGCGAATCTCCACAGTATCTAAGATAGGTAGGTCCCAGATAGGTGACAAGTTCCGCACCCGGAAGTTCTGCAAAAATAGCGTTGACAGCCCGATAAGACATGCCCGTATTGGAATTGCTGTGGTCGGACTTGCGGTAAGAGTATCCATAAGAAGAATATACCATGCTACTGCGGTGCGACTCGGGAGCCAAGTCAGCCGTCTGGATGTCATACACCATGTAAATGACCATGACAAAGGTTATACTCACTGCCGTACCGATGACGGAAACAGCACTGAAAAAGGGATTCTGGCGGATAAGAGCTAAAATTTGTTCCATAGCTTTCTATTCATCGTGCAATGCTTCGGCAGGCTGCACCTTCATCGCCTTGCGGGCAGGAATACCTATACCGATGACAATCATTAGGGTAATCAGCACAAAGCTGATGGCAGCACAGAGCAGCAGGCGGTCCCACTCCAACGTCGTACCGTTCCTCCAGGAATTCAACTCCAGGTGTGCAAGATTATAATCGATGAGCAATGCAACGGGGGTGACAATTGCCAACAACAATATCCCTTCACTAAGCAGCCGGCTGAAGATGGCACGGTCTGTCGCTCCATGCGCTTTGTGCAGTGCTATCTCCGAACGGCGTTGCTGCGTACGGAACCAGAATGTTCCGAGCAAGCCGAGGAAAATGTTCAGCAGCAGGAATCCCATACCCATCACATAGTTACGGATGTCATTGGTCCATGCCTGCTGGTAGTTGCGACGAATATCCTTGAAAGAACGTATCTCCGAAATGAAGATATTGCCTATGCGGAACTGGCTCTCACTGTCTGCCTTCAGCCTCTCAATGAAGTCATTGTCCTGCCCTTCACGGACGCGGACACAAAGTTCGAGACCGATATAGTAGAAACTCTGCTTCACCATCATGGAATATGAGCTTCGCGCCTGGTCATAATCGTGATAGCGTACATTTTGCAGTGCAGCACCCAGCCGGTAGGTCTTCGTAGTATCACCAAAAAGATAGAACCGCTGGCCTACGAGATCTGTCATCCGGCGGTCGTATTTCCGGTAGAGGTTATCCGAAGCCATAAACTCCCCGCGCTCCAACATTTCAGCCAATTGTTCGGGTGTCTCGCCACGCGTGCCCCGATAGCGGAATACACGGGGAAAGTCCGGTGTCACTAACCTGCGGATGGTCCAACCGGGAGAACGCAAAGTGTCATAGCTTACTTCAGCGCCTGAATTGCTTCCGTTGTAAGGATACGAATTCTGCGAAAGGCTGACCGCTTCTATCTCCGGCCGACGACGCAGACGCTCCAACAACTCGGCTATGTCATCGTGGGTCTGCTGAGAGGTATGCCCGGCTATGTAGTCGGGACTTTTGGGTGTCAGTTCCCCCAACTCTATAAGGTAGCAGTGCTCTATATTAAAGCCTCTCGGCTCCAGATAGGTGGCGGCGCGCGTGTAGAGATAGTCTACCACGTACCACATCACTACACTCACTACCAATAACTCCAACACCAACCATAGGTTTGAGAGCCATTCATTCTTTATCTGTGTAAGAAGTTTCTTAGTCATTTTCTTCAATGATTAATGTTTTGTGATGGAGTTATTTATGCAAACGTCCGCCCAATGCATTTACAATCCCTATTCTTGATGCACGCCATGCGGGAATACCGGAACTTAGTAAGTTTAGCACAAAGCAGAACAACAACGCCCAGCCAAAGGTGGAGCCATGCAGCAATATGCTCGCATCCACTGCCGGAGGACTCAGCGTCTGGCTGAATTCCTGCGCAAACAGCAGTGTATTTCCCAAATAAGCGAATGCTACACTCAGCAACAATCCCATCACCCCTGCCAGCAATGTCACCACCAGATTTTCTGCAATGATTTGCCCCATCAGTTCCAGTCTCGTTGAACCGAATGCCCGGCGCACACCAATCTCTGCCACACGCTGGCGCAGACGGCTCTGCGTCATCGAGCTGAGGTTGATGGCAGGAACAATCAGTAGAATGATGAAGATAATGAGACGCTGCCTGCGTGCCTGGTCCACGTCCGGTTCGATGTTGGCAGCCATTCCTGCGGCATTTTTCTCCTGGTCATAAGGACGGTTACGGTAAATCAACGAATAACCATTCTCGCCAATTACAGTGTCGTACTCCTGACGGCGGCGTTCCGTCTCCTCACGAATAGCGGGAAAATCATCACGGCTTTTCGCCAGAATGGTAACGCTCATCATCCCCATATGCTCATCACTCCATGTGCTTTTCGTTATCTCAGTAGAAGTATAGGGCACCCATACCTGCGCATAGGCAGTGTTGGCCAAAGTAGAAACATCCTTCACTACACCGGACACTGTATAAGGAGCATGGTTCAAAAGGAATTCGCGACCAACAGCCTCCGTTGTCTGGAATAACCTGCGCGCTACACTTTCCGTAATTACCGCTACGGGTAGTCCGGCATCGAATGTAGCCTGGTCATAAGGTTTCCCGGCAACAAAAGAGAAATCAAACACACGCCAGAAAGTATCATCTGTCTGCAACAGGTCGATACCCGTTGCAGGTTGTCCCGGCAGATTCACGGGGGTAGAAATGACCATACAGGTATAAATCGTTACTGCTTCGGGGGTCTTCAGCGATTTGAAGCACTCAAGCGCAGTCTTTATCCCCATCGGTCCGTTGGAACTGTTTCCCTCTCCCCAGCTTTTGTTGGTGATGCTCATATAATGCACATGTAGAAAGCGGTCGCGGTTGCTCTCCGGAGCAAACGGAGCTACCTTCACCTGCTGCATCATCACCACCAGCATGATGAGGAAGATGGCAAGTGCCGTACCGGCTATGCTGACGGCACTAATCATCGGTTGCTGCCGCAACTGTGCCCAGGCTTGTGTGAAGTATTGCTTTATCATATTGATATTTACGATTAGACGATTTACTATTTACGATTGGTGTTACCGCTACTCAACGGCCCACCTTCAGGTTACATGTATTCACTCCGCCTATGCCTCCTTTAGAAATGTCAGCATGCCCGGCAGTTCCGCTCAAAGTGACGTCACCCACACCACTCATTCTGGCAGTCAAATAATCGCAGACTACATGAATATCGGCGCTACCTACTCCGCGCAAAGCAACTTTCAGCTCGTCACACGTCAAATCGGATACATTCACTTCACCCACTCCCTTTACTTCAAATGACACCTCATCCAGTTTCAAGGGCTTCTCACAATTGAACTCCCCTACACCGGTAAACTCCACCTTCTTCAAATCAGGAGCCGAAATCCAAATGGTCACGCCATCTTTCTGATTTCTCATGCTCTTGTTTTTCCTATCCTTGAAGCCTATCAGCAGACAGCCGTCCTTCACTGTGGTTTCTGTATTCTTCACGTGCTTCTCCTTACCTTCAATCTTGAAAGAATAAGTGTCACTCTGTGTAAAATAAATTGTTCCCACAGACGTTATCTCAATGGACGAAAAGGCATCCACTTTGCGCACTTCACTCACTTTGGTATCTTGTGCATAAACACTCAGCATACCTACAAATGTCAATATCAATGCAATGATAATACCTACTATATTAGTTTTCATTTTTCTTCTTTTTTATTGTTAATCCTCTATTGTTTTTCATACTACTCTTCATGCAACGCCTCTGCCGGCTCAATCTTCATAGCCTGCCGTGCCGGAAACTACCATCAGATCTATCAGTAACCAAGCCCCTAGAGAACCTGCAAGGAAGCGTATCACACTCCACTCTATCGGCCAAGTGGATATGAGAGAGGTACGTCCTATAGTAAATTCCGCCATCCCCACATTGTAGCATACAACCATGGCAGGCAATGTCACTAACGCCAATAACAGTAACCCCTCACCTATCAGTAAACGAAACACACCGCCACGCGTACTGCCCATCGCCATCCGTAGAGCTATCTCCGAACGGCGGCGGCGAGTACGGAACCAAAAGGTGCCTATTAACCCCAAAAATACATTCACCAGCAGGAAGAGCACCACCACAGCCTGACTGTTCACCTTATCCGTATCGCCATTCATCACCTCGAACTGCAACTGTTGTTCAGTATAGGGAGCGGCATCTGCCACAAACGCATTGTCCGTGTCCAGTTTAGGCGCTATTTCGCGCAGAAACTTCTCCCGATAATCCGGTCCGTCGGCAGCAGGCTTCACGCGGAAAACAATCTGCGACCAATTGTCGGCAAACTCTGCCTTAATCATATTCTCTCCCAAATGATAAAAGAACCAAGGTTCCTCAACTCCATAACGATAGGAACGGAAAGCACCGGTCTTCCCCATCTGCTTGATGATTGTAACAGAATCACCATTACCTAACGGCGTAGTCTGCGAAAACTCCGGCATTTTCTTACGAAAACGTTCAAAAGCGGCATTACTCAGTGTCACATTGTTCCATCCTGCGGGAGTGTCCCGGAACGGGTGACGCGGGTCCTCACTTATCCGGAAAACATCCATATATCCTCCAGTCGTATAAATACAGCGTCCTTGCACCCAGGAAGTATCTTGCACAACCAACGCATTGTAACTATTACTGCCACTCATCGGAAGGCTCCAATAACAAAGGGCAGCTGCCTCTACGGAAGGCTCTTGTTCCAATTTCGCCAATATACCCAGATATTTATCGGCATCAGTCAGACTCGTATCCCGACTTTCTCCACCTACAACGGTGGATAATTTATAGACATGTTCAATATTATAACCCAGCGGACGGTAGAAAGTATATTTCATGCATCCCAGTGAGTCACAGAGGAACCACATCACGATGAATACCAAGAACAATTCAGCCAATACCCAGCCGTTACTGCTGAAGCGTGCCTTTATCATACGTAAGTTATGTATCGTAAATTTCATATCAAGTACCTCCTTCTATTTATCATTCAAAGAATCTACAATAGTGTGCCGTGCCGCTATCCATGCAGGCAGTGCCGCACTCAACAGATTGATGACCACACAGAAAACAAATGCCAGCAGGAATACCCACGGACTAAACAGCGCCTCCATGTTCAAGCTGAACTCGCCCGACGTACCCACATTCTGATTATTGGTGAACAGCCACATACGCATGGCATATACTGCCAAATAACTGAAAAGCAGTCCCACTACTCCACCCAGTAATGTCAACATCAGATTTTCGTTCAGTATCTGCCGCACAAGCACACTTTTCGTTCCTCCAAAAGCCTTACGTACACCTAATTCGGTAATACGTTGCTGCATGCGGCTGTTACTCAAGCCACACAGATTGAGTGACGGTACCAACAAAATGATAAATAAAGCTACGGCATATTGAAGATAAAGCATTGTCAAGTCTGGCCCTACATTAGCCCATACGTGGTTGACGTGCGCCACGATATTGTCCGGCTGTTCCATGATGTCTATCTGTTTATTACCCAATCCGGCATTAACACGTTCCACCTGCTTGGCAATGCCCTCCCGGATGGCAGGAAAGTCATCAGATGTACGTGCCAATACAGCAATCTGCATGCCTCCCAAATAACTGTGGACTCCGGTAATTTTCAGTTCGTCGGCACTGTACATACCCCACACTTGTGCATATGCATCCTTAGCAGTGACGGAAACATCTTTCACCACTCCCGCTACCGTATAAGGCGCATGATTCAACAAAAATTCGCGCCCGGCAGCCTTTGTCGTACCAAACAAATTGCGGGCTACACTTTCAGTGACAACCGCTACCGGACGTCCCGATTCAAAGGCAGCCTGATCATAAGGTTTCCCATCGACAAACGCAAAGTCAAAAACTTGCCAGTAAGTATCATCCGTCTGTTGCATATCTATACTGATGGCAGGTGTACCCGGCATGGAAGCCGGAGTAGTTATGGCAGCAACACAATAAATGGTTACTGCTTCGGGAGTTGTAAGCGACTTGAAACATGCCTTGGCTGTCTGTACACTCATCGGTCCGTTACTGGAACCTCCTCCCCATTCTTTATTGGTAATACTCATAAAGCGTACATGCAGAAAACGGTCGCGGTTGCTCTCAGGCGAGAAAGGGGCTACTTTCACCTGTTGAATCATCACCACCAGCATTATGAGAAAGATGGCAAGTGCCGTACCCAATATGCTGACGAGACTGATGATGGGCTGCTGGCGCAATTGTGCCAATGCTTGTTTGAAATATAGTTTAATCATTTTGAGATCATTTACGATTTGACAAATCCCTCTATTCTCCGACTTGCAGATTACGGGTATTCACACCTCCTATGCAGTCA
>OGDO01000813.1_pt1 | contig 12011 bp, 9 predicted proteins | sample 1570431 | NCBI WGS metagenome assembly OGDO01 (sample SAMEA2582183, study PRJEB24529) | metagenome | reverse complement strand
AAAATCTAGCAAACAGATAGATTGATAAAGCTGCTAAACTAAAAAATCCACCAAAAGATTAAACCACTAAAACTTACAGTGAGTAAGTATGCAAACAAATAATCAGCAATATATCATTAGGTTAAATCTTATAAAAATAACCTCTATACTGGCTTGTCGCTAATATAGAGGTTATTTGTTTTATCCTACTCTGTCAGATTAGAATAATGTCATTTGTTATATTTCTGCATTGATCTATAAGATTACTTTCACCAAATTAACGGCGCAAGATACGAATAGAGTTCAAAATACAAAGAATGGATACGCCAGTATCACCAAATACCGCCCACCACATGGATGCATAGCCCATAAGGCCTAGTGCCATGATAAGAATTTTAACGGCAATAGCGAATACTACGTTTTGCCAAGCAACGCGCAAGGTCGCTTTGGACAAGTCGAGAATGTGTGCAATGGCAGTCAAGGATGGACGCATGAATACGACGTCTGCCGCTTCGATAGCCGCATCAGCACCGCTACCCATCGCGCCACCTACATCAGCACCAGCAAGCACTGGTGCATCGTTGATGCCGTCGCCTACGAACATAGTTGGACCATATTCAGAGCGAATATCTTGTACAACAGACAATTTATCTTGAGGCAACAACTGAGCACGAACCGCACTTACGCCAGTTTCTTTAGCAATATAATTAGCACTTGCTTCAGCATCACCTGTAAGCATAACAGTTTTAATATCTTGACCATTAAGATCAGCGATAGCCGCTGCGGAGTCTGGACGAGCTTCATCGGCGATGATGATACGACCAAGGTATACATTACCTTCTGCTACTAATACTTCTGTGCCGTATTCAGTAGCTTCTGTTGGGTAGCCTTGAACAGCATAGCGTTCCATGAGACGACGGTTACCAACGAGGACTTGTTGACCATCAACGGTGCCCACCATACCTTCACCGGCTAATTCTTGAACAAAGTCAGACGCTTCTACTACAATACCTTGTGCCTTTGCTTCGGAAACGATGCTTGTTGCGATTGGATGTGTAGATACTGCTTCAATAGCAGCCGCCATAGATAATAATTGAGCATTGCTCACATGGGAGCCTACAGTTTCTACGTTTTGTACTTTAAATTCACCAGATGTGATAGTACCAGTTTTATCAAGAGCTACTGCTTTCACATTAGCCAACGCCTCGATAACACGACCACCTTTAAGCAAGATACCGTGTTTAGACGCATTGCCGATACCGGAGAAGAATGCGAGTGGCACGCTAAGCACCAATGCACATGGGCAAGAAATAACGAGGAATGTTAAGGCTGTATAGATCCATTTATGCCATTCACCTGTAATAAGGGATGGGATGATAGCTACAGCCAATGCAAGAGCTACAACGATTGGTGTGTATACGCGAGCAAAACGCGTAATGAAGCGGTCGATTTTAGGTTTAGAAGATGCTGCATTTTCCACGGCATCAAGAATTTTAGTAACCATGGATTCTTCAAGAACCTTGTCCACACGCATCGTAATGCGGCCAGATTCGTTGATGCAACCAGACATAAGTTGAGTGCCAGGTACAGCGCGAACCGGTACAGGCTCACCTGTTACAGGAGCTGTGTTAACGCGAGTTTCACCTTCAAGCACTGTGCCGTCTAGAGGAATTAAATCGCCAGGACGAACTTCGATAGTCCAGCCTACTTCAACCTTTTCAGGAGCCATAACTACGATTTCACCGCCACAGCCTGTGTCTACAACGCGCACCTCTTGAGGACGCATATCGACAGCGTTCATGATTTCTGTACGACTACGATCAGTTGCTTTTTCTTCGAAGAACTCACCAATACGGTAAAACAAGATAACGCCTACTGCTTCAGGCAATGCGTCGATTGCAATGGCGCCCAATGTAGCGATAGACATCAAGAAGTTCTCATCAAATACTTGACCTTTTAAGATATTACGACCTGCGATACGCAATACTGGGAACGCAAGTAAGATATAGGCAATATAGTAAATTGGAGTTTCAATACTCTCTGGCAAGCCGATGGATGGGACAAAGGATGACAAAACTTCATAAATCATGAATAACAAACCTGCTACGATGACTACAATTGTTACAGCATCACTACCACGATCCTGGTCAGGACCATGATCATCCATAGCCGCTTTAGATTTACGCTCGTAATCCGCTACGGTTACGCCCTCTTCGATGGCATCACAAATATCTTGAATGTCACGTTTAAGCGCTTCACGGTCTTCCCAAGAGCCGGTTAATTTTAATTGATGTGTAGCAAGTGTAAAATTGGCAGTCTCTACAACATCCATTTTACGGATACGATCTTCAATTTTTGCTGCGCAGTTCGCACAGTTCAAATCCTTCAACAACAATGTTTCTTCCATGATATCTCCTTTGATAATAGTGAAAGTTTCTATCCTGTATTATAAGTTAATTTATTGTCTATTTCTAATACTTATTAGACATATCTTGTTTCATATCTTGTTATATATGTTCCTAAACATTATTCATCAGATATTTTTATTTATATGAATATCTGTTCATATGTTTATATTACATCAAAGGAGATTAAATGTCAATACAAAATCATATTCAATATATATCAAATTTTATTTACTTTAGTTCTAACTATATTCACCTTATATCAAATTTCGTTCTACCAGGAATTTATGTGCTACATCAGCTGGCAGTTGATGTTCCGTTTCAACGGCGTAATTCATCTTCGCCATCTCTTGATCTGTAATCGTATGATTTAAACTTTCTAATACAGGCCGCAGTTCAGGATGAGCAATCAACACTTCGCTACGTACGACATTACCAGCCATATAGGATGGATATAAATGTTTATCATCTTGTAACACCGTAATCGGTGCAATACTTAATTGACCATCAGTCGTGAATATCGGCATTGCATCCACCTCACCACGACTAATAGCCGTATATTTTAGCCCTATATCCATATCTTTAGTAGCTTTAAAGCTCATACCATATACGCGTTGCAATCCAGCATAGCCATCCTCACGACCAAAGAAATCATATTCCCCGCCTAATGTTAGGGATGGTGCTATACGAGCAAGATCGGAATACGTTTTTACACCATAGGTCTGAGCAATCTCATTACGCACTCCTATGCCATAGGTATTATTAAAGCCGTACATGCCCACCCACTCAAAATTATATTTTTCTTTATAGGCCTGTGAAAGCTCATTAAATAGGCTTTCATCATAAGCATCCGTACGTTTCAGCACAGCAGACCAAGCTGTACCAGTATATTCAGGATATATATCAAATTGGCCGGAAAGCATAGCTGGTTGAATATTTGATGTACCACCGCCTACACCTTCTGTAACCTCTACGGTTAAATCAGTCTTCTTCTCGATTAATTCTTTTAAAACATTCCCTAAAATAAGCTGTTCCGTCATAGGTTTCGTTGCAATATGAATAACATCGGTCTTCACATGACGGCAATACATAGCCCAGCCACCTATACCCATTGCAATTAGCGTCATAATCGAAACAAATATAATCGTATAACGCTTCATATGAGGGCTAATACGCGTTACTCTTTCACCTAGAGAAAAGAGCGCATCAACAGTAATGGCTAATAGTGCAATCAGTAGACTACCGGCAATCGTCAAAGCACTTTGATTCGTTGTAATGCCCCTATAAATCGCCACACCTAAACCACCAGCACCAATAAAGGATGCAATACCTGTCAAGGCAATGGTCATAACGAGCATAGTCCGTATACCAGCCATAATCGTCGGCATAGCCAAAGGAATCTCTATATTCCACAAACGTTGAATCCGCGTGAGCCCTAATGCAATCCCCGCTTCACACATGGCTTGATCAATCTGGTTAAGACCAGTAAATGTATTTCGTACCATCGGTAATAAAGCATATATAACCAATGCAATGATAGCCGTCGTATTACCAACACCTGATACGTACAACAAAAGGCCTAACATCGATATAGATGGAATTGTATATAGGAAATTAACCACTACCATAACTGGCGCAGCTAGCCGTTTATATTCGTATATAAACACACCCAATAAGCCACCGATGATGGTAGCAACAACAGAAGCTAATACTGAAATTTCTATATGCTCCCATAATAGCTGGAGGAAAAAATCATAGCGATTTATAAGTAATGATATGACATCATGCATTACATACACCGCCTTTCTAAGTCAAAAACACGAAAAATTATATAGGTATATTAGAGTCAACAAAACTAAAGAAATCTTTATAAAGCTATATTTACCCATGATACTATTGTATACCTAATTATTTCTTAACTCTAGTCTATTTACCATACACAGTAAAAGCCATCATTTATATTTATATATCATACAAGTTCAGCTCTTTAATATATCTGAAAGGAATAACAGTCCCTTGTACAGAGAGAATTTGTAATTGCTCACTAATCATATCAACAACGCCTATAAGCTCCGTATATTTTTGTTTGTTGTAATAAACAATTCGTACCCATTCCCCACAACGTACAGATTGTAAAACTGTATTTAACTCATCTATTTGATCCTCTGATAACTCTGCCCGATTTTCTTTTGGCTTTGCTACAGCGGCTAATAACGCTTCAAATCCCCTCAATGCCGCAAAGGGCATAAATTGTTTTGCTCGCTGTAACCGAGACATGCGATGTTTCATTAATGTATACCTCCCCTTACGCGACTAATGTATTTCCAATGTATCCATTATAATATCTATTCCCCATTATGACCGCCTACCAAGGTATTTCTAAAGCGCATGGTTCCTTCCTCTTGTAAGCTCGATGCACGCAAAATAGAATTCTTACCAAACTGTTTCTTAATGGATAGCATAGCCTCTTGTACCTGTCGCTCTTTTTCCTCTTCATTTGTAGTAAGAGTGCTAAATAGGTCCACCTCTTGAGGTATGGCGGATCGATTGACTAAATCCTCAAAGCTGACCCCTATACGCCGTATGAACTCATTCTTATGGCAATGCTGTTCGTATAATTTAATAACCGCCGCCGTCAAGGTTTGTAGAGAATCAGTGTACTGCTTAAGCTTTTTAGAACCTCCTGTAGAGCGCATCATTTCATTAGCATAGCCGATATGAACGTGAATATGGTTCGTAACCCCTTTGATTTGTAAAAGCTCTAATACCAAGGACTCTACCATTTCGCGCATAGGCACGTATGCCTCTTCATAGGTATAATTACGCAACAAAATCTGACTGTGCGAGATAGAGTGCTTAATAGGTCGATACGCATGGATATCCGCAATCGTACAAGGCTCACGGCCCCAAGCATGGTCAATGATGAGCTCTGCATTAATGCCAAACTCCTTGTACAACTTCGCTTCTGGAATCATGGTAATACCATGTAAATCATAAGCACCATACTTATGCAAACGATTAGCTATGCCCTTACCAATCTGCCATATATCGGTCAAAGGCTGATGATACCAGATTGTCTCTTTAAAAAGGCTTTCATCAAGATAGCCTATAAAATCAGACGCATGTTTCGCCAAAATATCAAGGGCAATCTTAGCAAGAAACAAATTTGTTCCGATTCCAACGGTGGCATAAATCTTCGTTGCCACTAGCACCGCATCAAGCAACATCTGCGCCAACTGACGAGGCGTCTTTTTATATAGTGGTAAATAGGGCGTAATATCGATGAAATACTCGTCGATAGAGTACACATGCACATCTTCGGGCGCCACATACTTGAGCAAGGTTCCATAAATCTCAGCAGACACCTGCATATACCGCTTCATATGTGGCTTCACCGTCAAATACTCAATATGCGGTGGAATCTGAAATAATCGGCTGCGATTTTTAACACCTAACTTTTTTAAGGCAGGAGAAATAGCCAACGTAATAGCCCCCTTGCCACGAGAACCATCGGCCACCACCAGAGGCGTCATAAACGGATCCAGTCCTAAATCGGCGCATTCTACAGACGCGTAAAAACACTTCAAATCAATACACATATACAGCCGATCCGTATCAGCTGAACCCATACAAACACCTCCCTAAACCGCTAAACAAGTAGCTTTTACAAAAATTAAGAACACAAGAATTTGTATGACTAGTATAACAAAAAAACAAAGTATTTTCAAACATATGTTTGTTTTTATGCTAGTAAATTTATAGAAAATAAAAGCACCTAACTCTAGATATATAATCTAATGTTAGATGCCATATGTTTAACAGACTATTAAAGATAGCTAATTTATTTCTATCAAAACAAACTTAATAACACTAATCCCCCTAATACAATTGAAACAGCGCCATACTCAATAGTTATCGTCACATTATCTATACTTACTTCTCCATTTTTTGCAAGCACACCTGTCGGACTAAATTGAACCATAGGTCCACTGGTTGGTGCAAAAGGAATATAAAACTCTACACTCTCAGCAGTATGAGTTTCACCATTCAAAATATACTTAATATCATAACCATAAATATATCTATCCGCACCAATCACTCTAAATGGTATTTCCTTTGTAACTCGTGGAAGTATAGACACAATCGTTACTGGAGTTCCATTGTGACGTAATAAAAATCGTTTGATAATTAAATACAACCCACTAATTATTAACCCAAGAGCCACACAAAAGAAGTAAAACACAAAAAACTCAGTACCTCTAACCATCATACGCTCCTCTCCCAACAATACAACGAAAACTATCGAGTGCCACTATATTGATGGGACACCTTCATATGTACAGTGATAAAAAGAAAGGACTATACTTATGCAGCGACATCAGGTCACGAGGAGCAAAGAAGTATAGTCCTTTCTTTTTAATTAAAATGTAGCTATGTCACGGGGCCCCATCAATATAGGCACGCCCCGATAGTTTTCATTATTGTTCCGGCCCTAGGTCTCGGAATTCTACGTCTCTAAATTGTGTTAATTCCCCAACGAATTGGAGTTCCACGGTACCGATGGATCCATTACGGTGTTTACGAATAAGGACTTCTGCATTATCCCCTTTTTCGGAGTTTTCATCGTAATATTTATCGCGGTACAAGAAGATAACGATATCTGCATCCTGCTCGAGGGAGCCAGATTCACGAAGGTCCGAAAGTACAGGCCGTTTATCTGGTCTGCTTTCAACACTACGAGACAACTGCGACAAAGCGATAACCGGCACGTTAAATTCACGAGCAATCAGTTTAAGATTACGAGAGATTTCGGACACCTCTTGTTGACGGTTTTCACTGCCCTTACCAGCATTTCGACCTTGCATCAACTGAATATAATCGACGATAACGAGATCAAGGCCATGTTCCACCTTGAGACGGCGCAATTTAGAGCGCATATCTTGTACGGTAAGGCCCGGTGTATCATCGATAAAAAGCTTGGATTTGCTCATGCGGTCCGCTGCGGCGATAACCTTTTCCCAGTCAGCAGGATCCATGTTCGCACGGCGCAATTTTTCAGAGCTCACACCTGCCACGGAGGACAAAATACGGCCCACAAGCTGTTCCTTGCCCATTTCTAGGGAAAAGAACGCCACCGTCTTGTCATACAACATCGTTACGTTTTGAGCAATGTTCAAGGTGAAAGCTGTTTTCCCCATGGCAGGACGAGCTGCTACGAGGATGAGGTCAGATTTTTGTAAGCCGTTAAAAATATGGTCCACATCTTTAAAGCCTGTTGGCACGCCTGTAATAGCACCATCATGCTGTTGCAGTGCATTAAGTTTATCTAGATTAGATAAAACCACTTCACCAATAGCTGCAAAGGAGGATTCAGACTGAGTTTGACCGCTTACGTCTAGCACCATTTGCTCTGCCTTATTGAGGATTGCCGTCGGCTCATCTTCGCCAGCATACGTCATGCCTACGATTTTATTCCCTGCATCGATGAGGCGGCGCAACTGAGCTTTCTCGCTGATGATTTTCGCATGTTCCTCAACATTGTATGACACCGATTCATTCGCAAGAGATGTAATATAAGCAAGACCTCCTACCGCATCGAGGCGCTTACGACGATCTAGCTCTTCACCAACGGTAATAAAGTCAGCTGTCTTATTGGCATGCACGATTTCTAAAATGGCATCGTAAATAATACGATGTGCATCGCGGTAAAAATCTTCAGATTTAAGAATACTCGTCACCGTATCTACAACGGCACCCATATTGGATCCATTAGTTAATAAAGCCCCCAAAACGGCCTTTTCCGCATCTAAATTATGCGGCGGAATGCGTACATCCATGATAATCCCCTTCACACAACCACTATGGATAAAAGAATTCACCATACTCCAAGAGCATGGTGAATACTATTATTCGGCTACTACATTAACCTTGATAGTACTTGTAATTTCAGGATGAACACGCACTAGTACGTCATGTACGCCCAATGTTTTCAATGGTTCTTTAATTTCGATTTTCTTTTTATCGATATCTACTTTGTATTGAGCTTTAGCAGCATCGGAAATATCTTTAGCAGTAACGGATCCGAATACACGGCCTTCTTCGCCCATGCGAACTTTTACAGTTACTTCAACCTTAGTCAATTGAGCTGCCAAGATCTTAGCTTCGTCATTTGCAACGGCTTTATTATGAGCAATAGATTCTTGTTTTTGTTTCGCATTATTTACGTTAGTTGCTGTACCTTCAAGGCCGAGGCCTTTTTTGATCAATACATTACGACCATATGCGTCGCTAACTTCAACGATTTCGCCCTTTTTACCAACTTTTTTAACGTCTTCTAACAATACTACTTTCATTGTTGTTCCTCCTCTTGTTCTACGGAATGAAGCGCATCAAGAGCATGCTCCAAAATGGCCTGCTTCGCTTCCTCTATGGTCATACCTTTTAATTGAGCACCAGCCACAGTTCTATGACCGCCACCACCCAAGGCTTCCATTACAACTTGTACGTTCACCTTGCCTTTGGATCGAGCGCTGACGCCGATACCGCCATCATTTAGGGAATATAGTACAAAAGCTGCTTCAATATCTTCATTACTAATGAGCATGTCCGCACTTTGTGCAGCCAACGCCATCATATCCTTCAAACCTTCAGGCGCTACGGAAATAGCAATCCCTTCAGTACGACTTGCTTCAAATACCATTTTAGCACGCAATTGGATAGAATCGAAAGTTTCAATAAACAATTGTTTAACTCTGTCGATATCCGCTCCTGCACGGCGCAAAAATGCTGCAGCCTCAAAGGTACGCGCACCAGTTTGTTGAACAAAGTTCTTCGTATCTAATACGATACCTGCATAAATGCCTGTAGCTTCCGCTTTTGAAAGTTTCACAGGAACACCTGCATATTGTACAAGCTCTGTTACGAGCTCAGATGTAGACGATGCAGATGGTTCCAAATAGGTAAGTAATGGATTTTCTACAAAGTCCGCTGCACGACGGTGATGGTCGATAACGATGCGTCGTTCAGAAATTTCAAGCGCCTCTTGAGCCGCCACCATTTCCTGACGATGCGTATCACACACGACAGTGAGCGTATTCGCATCTACCCATACTCTTGCAGCTTCTGCAGTAATAATATTCTCTTTCCAGAACTCTGACTCGTTGAGAACATTCACCATTTTATCGATGGCGCTAGTTTCTTTTGAAAGCGCAATGCGCACGTCTTTACCAAGTGCTCGAGCAATGGCGGCTACACCGATAATACCACCTAAGGCATCGTAGTCTTCACGTTGATGCCCCATGATAAGAATCTTATCAGAATCAATCATAAGCTCATGTATCGCTTGAGATACAACACGAGCACGAACGCGCGTATTCTTTTCAACGCCTGCCGTATTACCACCAAAGAAACGTGTACTTTCACCATCCATAATGCACACTTGGTCACCACCGCGACCTAAGGCGATATCTAAGGCTGCACGAGCACGACCAGATACATCTTTCACAGAACCTACATTTTCACTAATACCAATAGAAATCGTAGCTGGTACTTGACGCGGAGAAGGTACTTTACGGATTCGTTCGAGCACTTTAAACCCGTCTTCCTCCATCTCATGAAGCGCACCACGAGAAATGGCAAAGGTATACATATCATCTTGGAAGTTACGAATAAAACCTTCGTAGCGGTCAATTTCATCCATGATGATATTATTTATATCTGTCCAAATACTAGTATACTCACGATCACTAAGACCTTTTGTCAATTCTTCGAGATTATCAATCTGAATCATGCCCCATACAGGCTGTCCCTCTTCCGCTTTAATACGGGCCTTTTCTAGGTCAGTAATGTCCTTAAAGTACAATGCCATCACTGCATGTTCCGCAAGTTCATCTTCACTATCAATATCTGATCGCGTATCCCGAGGATCGATAAATTTATAAATAATTTGGAAGTATCGATTTTCATATTTTTCCGTCATATATCCGGACTTACCCCAGATTTTATCGATACGGAAACCAGGCAACAAAGCAGACATTTTTTGGAGCTTATTCCAATCCACCTTAACCCAGTCAGCGAAAACACTATTATTCCACACCAATGTGCCTTGCTTATTAACAAGAACAATCCCCATTGGCAAATTTTGTAAAGCAAAATTAGAAGCTTGTGTGACGTTTTTCATCATCGCACTAAACTGTTCTCTTGCTAAACGACGCCGGTTATGAAGGGTATTATAATTAACCAAATACGCCGCTACTACAATGATTAATGCTAAAATTGCAATAGCCCAATTTAAATAGGCCAACAATAATAGCAATAATACGAGAACGGCAACAATGGTAATTTCTAAACCTTTCCATCTCCGTTGAAAGGATTTCATAACGGCCTCCTTTCTATTACTATTGACGCGCTTTGTAACGTGTCCGTAAATCTAAAAACATATCTATAACACCAAATATCGCTAGTGCTTGTCCAAAGAAGAAGGCATATACACCAAGTAATATCCACTTCAATTTATTACTCATGCGATAACTACTCATTAAATCTGCTAAAGCAGCAAAGCCATGAACAGAACACATAGAACTACCAAGAAGAACTAAATTATTACTAATAGTTGTAATCCATGAAGACTCCATATTAATATGTGGAGCGCCATAAATCCCAATGATACCAAGTGCATATAAACCAGCACTCCAAATAGGCATCTTCCATTCTTCAATCGGTAAAAATCGAGGTATGGAAATATGTAATCGCTTGCCTAACCATATAGATATCTGAATTGTTACATAACTATATGCTACTGCGGCTATTGCCACAGCTACAAAAAACATATCCTTCAAAGAAGCAGTAAGCTTATTCATTCTTTCTAAGAATAAATCCGCTTGCTCTTGTGTCATATTAGGATTTGTTTGTAACGCCTGTTCTGCTAATGTACGAGCTTGTTCAGTTATTTGAGTATCTATCATTGATAAGTCAATACCAGATATATATACTTGTGAAATTAGGCTAACTAATACAGCAATAAACATGGCAATACTAGGAAGTAGTAACCGTTTAATCGTTCCCAACGAAAGACGATTGACTTCTCCAACCCCTACGCCTACAACAGAAAATAACCCTACGGCCAATCCATTCCATGGTCCGAATAACACTACTGACAAAAATGTAGTAATAACGGCTGCCGATATACTATACTTGCGGCCCCATTTTGTTCCAATTATTCCAATCGCTGCAGGCGTAACCAAAAATGCTAAAAAAGCGAAACCAGGCACATATACACTGATAGCACCTAGCATAACACCTATAGCACTAACAAACGCAGTTTCTACCATCGCTCTTGTATTTGTTTTATTCATAAATCACCATTCTTACATAAGAAGATATATTAATTGGTATCTTTTAATTATAACAGTTTAAAAGGGTAACTTCAAATACCCCATATAGTAGACGAATGCGATAGCAGTGCTATTAATGGTAGTTTTTATTGCTCTTTTAAAATGTCAAAAGTACCACACCATGAAGTGCGGTACTTTTCTGTATTATATAAGATTATACGTCTTGAATAATCGGCAAGATCATAGGACGACGACGGGTTTTATCATAGAAGAATTTACCCAATGCATCACGTAC
>OGDO01000806.1_pt1 | contig 12103 bp, 9 predicted proteins | sample 1570431 | NCBI WGS metagenome assembly OGDO01 (sample SAMEA2582183, study PRJEB24529) | metagenome | reverse complement strand
AACAACTTGTTAATTTCGGCATCAATTTCGTGGAACGTTTCGGTGGCTTCTTCCTCCGCAACATTGGCCACCATGAGTTGAACTTCAAACTCACACGGATCAGCGGATGCATTGTACGGGCACTTAGACATTGCTTGCCGGTATTATCCCTGAATCGGAATAATTTTGGAACAACCACCGTTCTCACTATTCCGGATGATGGAGGCGGCGGGCGTCAGTGAGGAACTGAAAGCCCGTGACCCCATGCGCTGGGTGGGCCTGATGAACACGCTGAAAGCTCAGGCGGAGGAAATTGTGCTGACAGAGCTGATTTATCAATAATTTTACAAGCGGAGGCTGCTACTTGCGGCCTCTGTTTGTTTTGCAATTCCGCCATATCTTTTCCTTGAACTTTTATCCTAAATGAAATATAAAGAATATGTCGTCAGAGGTTGACGAGAGCAAAAAAACAATTTAACATATAATTAGTTACCGCTAACCAAAAAGGAGGAAGATATGAGTGAAAGAGTTACATGGAACAGAATGGTACGGTGAATATGCTACGCTAACTGATGAACATAATGATTATGTTCAAATCGAATATAAATGTAATGGAACAGGTCGTCTCTATGACTACACTCTTTTCCCTGGTATTGACTTAATTTTTATGGATTTTAACTGCTCAGATACATTCCATGAGCCTATTCCTAATAAGAATATCATCGAAATCCGTCATTACCAAAAAGGACGCGTTGAGTTTGAGCTAAGAAATAATAAAGTTTTCCACATGAAAGAGGGAGAATTTTGCATCAATGCCCTTGCTAATATTCCTGCGGCCTATTCCTTTCCCTTTGGATATAGTGTAGGACTAAGCTGTGTGATTGATAAGGATTCTGTCGATGTGGAAACACAACAGATTTTTTCGTACTACAACATTGATGTTCTAAATCTCGGACGAGAATTGGAATTAGAAAAAAAGTGGTTTTTATGTCGGACACCACAGCGGTTGTTACATATCTTTGAAGAATTGTATGCTGCAAAAGGTGTTGAAGAGCGAGATTATTTCCGTATCAAATTATTGGAACTATTTTACCATATCAAACAGCTGCGGATTGAAGATCAGTATGAGGCAACGTATTATGCCAAAGAACAAATTGAAATCATCAAACGCATCCGCCAACAGCTCATAGAAAACCTCGACAAAAAAATATCCATAGAAGAACTTTTGCGAAAGGAGCCAATGAGCAAGGTCACATTTCAAGCTATTTTCAAACAGATTTATGGCGATACGCCCTATGCACATATCAAAAAGTATAAAATGAATCTTGCGGCTATTTATTTGCAGGAAACAGATCAATCAATCACGCAAATAGCCGGTGAACTTGGATATTCAAATATTAGTAAGTTTGCGAGGGCTTTTCAAGAAGTGTTTGGAATGCTTCCAAAGGATTACCGTAAAGCAAAAAAGTGATTTAACTTTTGGGCTGTTTTCTTGATTTACATTTCCCTTTGGAGTAGTTAGAGACTGCAAACCGGTGTAAAATGACAGTGTAGTTAGTTATTGCTAACTACACTGTCATTTTATTTTAAGGAGGTTTCAAAGATGGAACAAATGGTAAAGAAAAAAATTGGCGTTCGAGATATTATGACGATTGCCGCAATGATGGTCATCAATTTTGCAATTGCAATGGTGATTGGTATGGTTACATTGCCTTTCCCAGCAGTATATTTATACGGCTCTGCTGGTATTGATGCCTTTATTGGAGCAACATTTTATTTGGTTGCGGCAAATCGCATCAACAAACATGGATTGTTGTTTGCTTGGGCTGCTGTTTATGGACTAATCCAAGGTGTTATGGGTTATATGTTCTTGGTTCCCTATTTCTTGATTGTAGCCCTCATTGCTGAGTTATGCATGGTTGGCAAGAATACATACCGAAGTGCAGTTCGTAACCGAATTGGTTGGATGGTCAACTCAATCGGAAATTTTGTAGGCTGTGCCGTACCGCTGTGGTGGTCTTGGGACAGCTATCAGGAAATGGCAGCAAGTAGTGGCTTTGATGCAAATACTCTGAATATGCAGTTCTCTATGGTGACTTCTCCGGCACTGATGCTTCTGGGTATTGCCATTACTGCGGTTCTTGCCATCCTCGGTACATTGTTCGGCCAGCGGTTGCTCAGAAAGCATTTCCAAAAAGCGGGCATTGTAGGATGATGGCCGAAGAAAAAAAGCAAAGACGGATTGACCGGATCGATGGGCGCACAGTTCTTTTCCTGACGCTGTGCGCCTGTATCGTGACCTTTTTTGCAACAAGTTTTTTAGGGCATGGGATTTTTACCTTTTGGATTTTTTTGATCCTTTGCTGGTTCGGCTTATATAAACAGGCCCTGGGATGCTTTGCGGTCTATTTAGTGGCGATTGTATGGCTGATGATTGAGACGAAATATCAGATCAGCATCCCCTCTCCGCTGCTACTCAGCATGATTTACAAGCTGTTGCTTCCCGCTATGCCTGCTTATCTTCTGGCTAAAATCCCGTCCGGGAAATTGACAGCCAGCCTGCGAAAAATGCTGATCCCTACCCGTATCATGCTTGTATTGATTGTCATGCTCCGTTTTGCTCCGACTGTGCTGCATGAATTTGGAGAAGTCAGGGAAGCCATGAAAATCCGTGGCTTCTTAAAATCGGTTGGCAATGTTTTGAGGCATCCAATGGACACGTTGGAATACGCCATTGTTCCGATGGTGTTCCGCTCCTTAAAGATCGCGGACGAGTTAGCCGCTTCTGCCATTGTCAGGGGAATTGAAAGCCCCTACAAGAAAGAAAGCTACTATGTCAGCCGGATCGCTGCGCTGGATTACTTTTTGATTGTTGTCAGCGTGGGAGCTGCCGTGTGCTGCTGTCTTTTATAGGAGGAATGGAATGGGAAAAGAAATTATGATCCGTGACCTGACCTTTTCCTATGGTGGGAACGGAAATCAACTGGAACACATATCGTTAGACATTGCCGCTGGGGAGGTCATTGTTATGACCGGCCCATCAGGGAGCGGGAAAAGCTCTTTGACGAGAGTGATTAACGGCCTGATCCCCTACTTCTACGAGGGGGATTTAAGCGGTGAGGTTTTTGTGGACGGAAAACCGCTGAAAGAGATTCCGTCTTGGGAGCGCGGCAAAATCGCAGGGAATGTATTTCAAGACCCCAGGAGCCAGTTTTTTGCCAATGAGGTAGCTGGTGAGATTGCTTTCGGCTGTGAGAACTACGGGTATTCCCATGAGGACATTCAGAGCCATGTTCACCGGGCGGCGGCGGACATCAAAATTCAGGACATTCTGGATCACAGTCTGCACAGCCTGTCTTATGGGATGCGCCAGAAAGTTGCGATTGCGTCTGCGGAGGCGATTGACCCGGAAATCTATGTCATGGATGAACCGTCCGCCAATCTGGATATTGCATCTACCTACCGCTTTGCAGACATTATCCGCGCTTTGAAGCAGCAGGGAAAAACCATCATTATAGCGGAACACCGGCTTTACTATCTAATGGATCTGGCAGACCGTTTCCTGTGTGTGCAGAAAGGGAAAATTGTGCGGGAATTTACCGCGCAGCAGATGAAAGTCCTGTCCAATGAGGAAATCCGGGAGCTGGGGCTTCGCACTCCTGACCTGCACCAGATCGAGCAGGCAGAAATCCCGTCTGCGGCAACCAGCGAGGTTGTTCTGGAAGTGAAAAAGCTGAACCACTCTTTTGGTGAGACGATTGTGGCAAAGGATGTTGACTTTCAATGCCGCAAGGGAGAAGTGGTAGCCCTGATTGGCCCTAACGGGACGGGCAAAAGCACCATAGGACGAATCCTGGCAGGGCTATTGAAAGAGAAATCCGGCGAAGTCGTTTTGTTCGGAAAGCATTGTAGATCGAAAGGCCGCTTGGGAAAGGTCTGGTACATTCCCCAGGATTTAGACAGCCAGCTTTTCGGTGAGGACCTGCTGGATGAACTGACTACCGGCGCAGAGGTCAGCCCAGAGCGGAAAAAAGCGGCGGAGGAAATTCTGGAGGCCCTGGAGCTGATGCCGTTTGTCAAACAGCATCCCTCCACGCTGTCAGGAGGGCAAAAGCAGCGGCTGGCCCTTGGCGTAGCTCTGATGCACGAAGCACCTATTATCATACTTGACGAACCTACAAGTGGGCTGGACGGCACGAATATGCGGAATGTCAGCCGGATGATCCGCAAGCTGGCAAAGATGGGGCGCACCATTATCGTCATTACCCATGACGCGGAGTGTGCGCTTGCCTGCTGTGAGCGGGCAATACGCCTGGAGAACGGCTGCATTACCGATGATTTTCAAATCAGAGGCGCAGAGCTTCTTTTAGACAAAATTGGATATGACAAAAAGGAGGGTTAGAAATGGCACAGCAAAACAAAAAGCAGCCGAAAGCGAAAACCGGACTGGCACGCTGCCTGGAACTGGCTTCCGGCCATAAAGGGCTGGTGTTCCTGGCAGGTTTTTTGGCGGCGCTGGCTGCGATCTGTTCTTTTGTACCGTACTTATCAATCTACTACATCATTCGGGAAATCCTGTTTGTTTACCCGGATATGTCGCTCTTGAATGTTTCTGCAATCTCAACCTGGGGCTGGCTTGCCCTGGCTGGTATTTTGGGGAACATCGTATTTTACTTTTTTGCCCTGTTGTGTTCCCACGTTGCGGCGTTTGGAACGCTTTATGAATTGAAGGTAGCCTTTGCCGACCACATCATGCATATTCCCCTTGGGTATCATCTGACCCTGGGCAGCGGCAAAATGAGAAAGATCATGGATGAAAACATTGAAAGCGTTGAGAAATTCATCGCTCACCAACTCCCGGACTTTGTGGCCTCGCTGGTCGCACCGCTTGTTCTGGTCATCATTCTTCTCGGAATTGACTGGCGGTATGGAGTGGTTTGCCTGGTCGGTATTGTTCTGGCCTTTATTGTGCAGTTTGCAGGCTTCAACGGAGAAGCAAAGGAAAAAATGCACCGTTTCCAGACCGCTCAGGAAAACATGAACAGCGCCTCCGTGGAATATGTGCGCGGTATGTCGGAGATCAAAGCATTTAATCAGACCGCCGATTCCTTTAAGCGGTTGAGCAAATCCATTACAGACTATACCTCTTTCGTGTTGGAATACGCATTGGGCTGGCAGAACTGTATGCCTGCTTTTACCACGATCATCAACAATATTTATCTGCTTTTGATTCCGGTGGGTGTTCTGATCGGGATGCATACTACGGATTTCAGGGAGTATTCGCTGACATTCATTTTCTACCTGATTATTGTCCATGCGATTTCCGGTGTTCTGAATAAGATCATGTATATCTCGGAGTCCTTTACGCAGATTGACGGCAGCGTGGAGCGTATGGATGAAATCCTGCGTATCCCGGTCCTGCCCGAAAAGAGTACGGCGGCAACAATCGGAAACTATGGGATTGCTTTCCGGGATGTCAGCTTTTCCTACGAAGCCGATTCCCAGGTCAAGGCCCTGTCTCATGTTTCTTTCTTTGCGGATCAGGGCAAGGTGACAGCCATTGTCGGCCCCTCCGGTGGCGGTAAGAGTACCATCGCCAGCCTGATCTCCCGGTTTTATGATGTGACGGACGGAAGTATTCAGATCGGCGGCGTTGACATTCGGGACATTCCGCTGGATGCGCTGATGGATAAGGTCAGCTTCGTATTTCAGGATACGTTCCTGTTCAAGCAGAGCATCCTGGATAACATCCGTATGGGAAATCCAGATGCTACGGAAGAACAGGTGATTGCGGCGGCAAAGGCTGCAAGATGCCATGAATTTATTGAGCAGCTTCCGAACGGGTATCAGACTGTAATCGGCAGTACCGGCGTCCATCTTTCCGGTGGTGAGCGCCAGCGGATTGCCATTGCAAGGGCTATCGTAAAAGACGCGCCCATTATCGTTCTGGACGAGGCAACTGCGTTCAGCGACCCGGAGAACGAGTACCTGATTCAAAAAGCCTTTGAAAAGCTGATTCAGAATAAAACGGTTGTAATGATCGCCCATCGCCTGTCTACGATTCGTAATGCTGACCAGATCCTTGTCATGGAAAAGGGCTGTCTGATTGAATCCGGCACCCATGACGAGCTGTTGAAGAAGGACGGAAAATACGCGCAGATGTGGAGCAGCTATACGGAGTCGATCAACTGGAAAATTGGTACAGGAAAGGCGGTGTGATCTATGAGTAAGCTGAAAGAAAAGTTAATGCTGTCGGAGAAAGGCTACTCCGACCTGAAAAAAGCGATTACGGCCTGCACAATAACTAATATTGCGCTGTTGCTTCCGTCTATGGTAGCCTGCCTGCTCTTTTGGGAGTTGTTAAAGCCATTTACTGGGGAAACAATTTCGTGGGCCGCGTTGTGGAAGCTGCTGGGCCTGGGGCTGGTGGCGGCTATTCTGGTGTTCCTGGCCGCGAAAAACGATTATAGGAAAACCTATATTGCTTCCTATAAGGAGGCCAGCACGACCAGACTTCGGATCGCGGAGCACCTTCGCAAGCTCCCCATGAGCTTCTTTAACACAAAGGACTTGTCCGACATTACCACCAACATGATGGCGGATTGCAGCAGCATGGAATCCATGCTCAGTAGTACCATCCCGCCGCTGATTGCGAATATTATCTCTGTTACTCTGACTTGTATTTGTCTGGCGTTTTTTGATTGGCGCATGGCCCTGGCTATCTTCTGCACAATGCCGGTCACATTCCTTATCATCTTGGGCGGGCGCAAGCTGCAACTTCATCTGTTTGACAAACAGGTGGATGTGAAGCTGGAGGCGTCCAGCCAGATTCAGGAATACCTGGAAGGTATTAAGATCATCAAATCTTGTGGTCTTGGCGGTTCCCGCTTTGATGCGTTGGATAAAGCACTCCAGGCCATGAAAAAAATCGCCATTAAAGTGGAACTGGCCTCCGGTATTCTGGTTCAGGGAGCCAGCCTGATCCTGCAAGCAGGGCTTGGCATTACTATTTTCATTGGAACGGTGCTGATAACCGGCGGCAAAATCGAATTGCTCCCTCTGCTGGTGCTGCTCATGTTCTCCACGCAGATTTACGGCCCGATCCTTGCCATTCTCTCACAGTTGACTTCTCTGTTTCATTTGGAGACTGTCACCAACCGTATGCGTACCCTGCTGACCACGCCCGCTATGGAGGGCGAGGATAAGGATGCATCCAAGTATGACATTGAACTGAAAAATGTCACTTTCGGATATAACCAGGACGATGTTATCAAGGATGTGTCTTTTTCTATTCCTGCTGGCAGCGTAACGGCCCTGGTAGGGCCTTCCGGCAGCGGCAAAAGCACAATTTCCAAACTCATTGCCCGCTTTTGGGATGTAAGAAAAGGTCAGATTTCCATTGGTGGTATGGATGTTCGCACCATTGAACCGGAACACCTGATGCGCTGTATGTCCTTTGTATTTCAGGATGTGACCTTGTTCAACGACACTGTTTTTAACAATATCCGTGTAGGCAACATGAACGCTACCGAGGAGCAGGTCATGGCGGCGGCAAAGGCGGCATACTGTGACGAATTTATCCAGCGATTGCCGGACGGTTATCAGACTGTCCTTGGAGAAAACGGCAGCACTCTTTCTGGTGGTGAGCGTCAGCGGATTTCCATTGCCCGCGCTCTGCTGAAAGATGCCCCGATCATTCTTCTGGACGAGGCAACCGCATCCCTTGACCCGGAGAACGAGGTTTTGATCCAGCGGGCTATTGCAAAGCTGGTGGAGGGCAAGACGGTCATTATGATTGCTCACCGGCTTCGTACCGTTGTGGATGCCGACCAAATTCTCGTTCTTGATAACGGTAGACTGGTGGAACACGGTACACATGATGAATTGATGAAAAAGAACGGATTGTACCATAAACTGTTCCATATCCAACAGGAGAGTCTTGGTTGGGCTGTGTAAATTGTTTTAGAAGGGAGATGTTCCATGAAACTTCATGCGTCCGGGGAGGACTACCTGGAACCCATCCTTGTTCTCCAAAAGAAAAGCGGTATGGTGCGCTCCGTAGATGTGGCCCGGCACATGGAGGTGTCAAAGCCCAGCGTGTGCCATGCAGTGGCTACCTTGCGGGACGGCGGCTTTCTTATGATGGACGAAGATCACTTTCTCCATCTGACCGATGTGGGCCGCGAGGTGGCTGAAAAAATCTATGAACGCCACTGCTTCTTTACCGAGCAGCTTATCGCCGCAGGCGTTGACCCCAAAACTGCGTTGCTACCCGGCAATATAATACCACACACTTGCTTTTGCTGCTATCCATGATCTGACCTCCGTTCAGATATTGCCGACAAAGCGGTAATAGATTTTGATGTCCCGGACGTTTTTCCCATCAACGACGGTCTTTTCTCCGACCTCAATGCGGTCGATCAGCTCGTCCACCGTTTCACGGTCAAGCTCCCATATATGCAGGTGCTTTCGGACGACTGCCGCCCAGCTTTGAATGTCTGCGGCGCTCTGCTCATACTCCCTGACTTCCGCAAGAAGCGTATCCAGCCGGTCGGTTCGCTGGCGACGCTCCTGCTCGGTCTTTTCAAGCAGTACAGCGAAGGACACTGCGCTGATGCTGCCGCAAACCTTGTCCTCATAGAGCTTGGCGGTCATTTGCTCCAGCTCATAGACGCGGCGGCGCAGCTTCCCAATCTCCTGCCGGACGCTTTCCTGACGCTCTGCGTCTGCGGCGGTGCGCTGCGCTTGCAGCCTGTCCAGCATGGCAGCTTCGTCCAGTTCCAGCGCCTCGGCATGGGCGCGGATCTCGCTCAATACAAGCTCCGTCAGCGTCATCTCATAGATGGTGTGCCTGGAACACGCGCCGTAGCCGGAGGCTGTATAACGGGAGCAGAAATAGGAAACGTACTTTTTGGATGTGCCGTTCTTGCGGCGCTGCGTCTCCCGGTTGCCCTGAAGGGGTGCTTTACAGTCGGCGCAGATGAGCTTGCCAGTGAACAGGAAGGGCTTCGGCGGCGCGTTGTCCGCCGAGAGCCGCGTCCTTTCCCGGTTGATGGCCTGCACTTCATTCCATACCTCCGGCGAGATGATGGCTTCATGCAAAGCCTCATGTTCAACGAAGCCTATTGCCGGGATATTTCTATCAAGACCCGTACCTCTTTGGATATAAAGCGCCGTAACGGAGATTTTGTTGGAGCCTTTCCCGTTTACGGCTATATGAAATCTGAGGAAAACAAAAACCTGCTTGTACCTGACCCGTATGCTTCCCGCGTTGTCCAGGCCATCTTCCGTATGCGCCTGGATGGGACGAGCGCCCTGCGGATCGCCACCGTGCTGAACGAAATGGGCATCCTCTCCCCCCTGGCTTATAAGAAAAACAATGGTTTTCCCTATGCCAAACACGGCTATGCCGACAAAGAGGATTGCAAGTGGTCTGCTACAACGATCATCCGCATTTTGCAGGATGAAACTTACACCGGAACACTGGTCCAGGGCAAACAGACAACGCCCCATTTCAAATTAAAAGAGCGTGAGGACAAACCTTCTTCGGAATGGATTCGTGTGGAGGGAACCCATGAAGCGATCATACAAAAGCACGATTTTGATCTGGTGCAACGGCTCCGCAGGATTGACACAAGTACTTCTCCCAAATCGGATAAGGTTTACCTGTTTTCCGGTATTTTGATCTGCGGATGCTGTGGCTGCCGTATGACCCGCAAGACGAACCGCTATAAAGACAAAGAGTATCACTATTATTACTGCCCGACCGGCAAAAAGAATGGCTGCACATCGTCGGTCATGCTGAAAGAGTCGGATCTGATTGAATGTGTGCAGGACAGTTTGAAAGGACATATTGAAAATGTTGCTTCTCTGGATGCCCTGCTGTCCAGTATCAGTCAGGAACGGATCAACCGGGAATTGGCGCAGGAATATGCCGCACAGATCAGAGTAAATGAAAAGCGTGTGGCACAGACCGAGGGCTTTAAGGCAAAACTCTATGAAAATCTGGTGAGTGGAATTCTGACAAAGGAAGAATTTCTCTCTTATAAGCGAAAATACAATGCAGATATTGAACTGTTCCAAAAGGCAATCGCTGAATGGAACGATAAACTTACAGATGTATTGGAAAACCGAAGCGAACGAAACCGTTGGATCAACCATTTTATGAAATTTTCTACTATGGAGGATATTGACCGCCGGGTAGTCATGCAGCTTATCCGAAGCATACGGGTAATGGGTAAAGATGAACTGCATATTGAATTTAATTACCAGGATGAATATCAGAAAGCAATCTCTTTGGCTGAACAGATTGCTACAAAAAATGAAGAAAGGATGGTGAGCTAAATGGCAAGAAAAAGCAGAAAACAGACGGCAGCTCCTATGCCGGCACCATCTTTGTATGTACATGTGGCTCTGTATATCCGTCTTTCTGTGGAGGATAACAAAAAGCGGGGTTGCTCAGTAGAAAACCAAAAACTGGTACTGAATGACTTTCTTTCGGATAAACCGGACTTCGTTGTGTATGATACTTATATCGACAACGGAGCGACAGGGACAAATTTTCACCGCCCTGGATTTCAGCAAATGCTATCTGATATTGAAGCAGGCCACATTAACTGTGTGATTGTTAAGGATCTTTCCCGATTAGGGCGAAATTCTATTGACACAGGTTATTATATCGAACAGTATTTCCATGCTCATAATGTTCGCTTCATTGCTGTTACGGATCAGTTTGACACAGCGGATTCCGGAAATCTTCATGGTGGTATCATGCTGCCTTTGAAAAATATGATCAATGAAGCCTATGCTCTGGACATTGGACGAAAAATCAAAGCACAGGCGCGGCAGGCTATGAAAGATGGCGACTATATTGGTGCACGGGCGCCTTACGGTTACAGGAAAGACCCTGATAATTGCCATAAACTTCTGATTGATGAAAATACTGCCCCTGTGGTAAAACAGATTTTTGAATGGGCACATGAGCATGTGGCACTGAACCGGATTGTCCGCAATCTAAATGAGATGGGAATTCCGGCACCGAGCCATTATAAAAAGACCACTGGCGAGATTACCAGTCCGGGACTGATCGGAAGTGGCAAATGGCAGACCCGCACAGTGATGAAAATCTTAGAAAGCGAAGTTTATACAGGCGATCTGGTGCAAGGAAAAACAAAGATTGTAGATCATCAGCAGGTCAAGGCTGGAGAAGATAATCTGATTATTGCAAAATGCACCCATGAACCGATCATCAGCCATGAGTTGTTTAATGCAGTTCAGGAATACAGAAAACAGATCTGTGAAGAAAGCAAAGCAACTCCAAAACGTCCCTACACACCAAACATTTTCAAAGGTAAAGTGTTCTGTGCTGATTGTGGCAGAAGCCTTCACAGGCAACGCGCCGAGCGCCGGAAAGGACCCGACACTTACTGGTTCCACTGCCTTACAAACAGCCGGGTAGAAAAAGATAGCTGCAAAGGTGCGATGATACAAGAGAAAGAACTGATTTCTACTGTTACGGCTATTCTTGAAAAAGAGCTGACAGTTGCGCTGGGAATGTCGCTGCCACTCTTTCAGTTGGAGACAAGACAAAAACAGGAAAAAGATAAGCTGAAAATTCAGATGTCGGCCAAACGGCAGGAAATTGAAAAAACACGCCGGCTGATCCGTGGCCTATATGAAAATTTTGTGCAGGGTATTTTGACAAATGACGAATACTTTGAATTGAAAGCGGATTATGAACATGCTATCAATGCTCTGTCTGGTGAGATTGAAGTATTTGAAAAATCTATGGACTCTCTGGACAACCAGCTTGCCAGATACCGTGCAATGGAAAAGGATGCAAAAACACTGGCACAGGATCACGTACTGACTGTAGAACTGATCGAACGGCTCATTGAACGAATTGAGATAGACCACGAGCGGAATATTCATGTGACCTTCCGTTTCAAAAATGAATTTCAGGGAAAGGCGGTGGAACCGTGCGCAACTATGTGATTGCCCTTTATATCCGTCTTTCTGTGGAAGATTTCAAAACTGAAAGTTTGAGCATACCAAATCAAAAACTGATTCTTCGTGAAAAAGCTATGTCTCTGCCGGAATGGGATGACAGCGAGATTTTGGAATT
>OGDO01000802.1_pt1 | contig 12128 bp, 8 predicted proteins | sample 1570431 | NCBI WGS metagenome assembly OGDO01 (sample SAMEA2582183, study PRJEB24529) | metagenome | reverse complement strand
CTACTTTCTGGCTAAAGTAAAAGTAAAAAAAGAAGTAATATGCATAAGTAAATGACTTCATACTTGTATTCTCTGTTTTTGAATTACGTGACAAAAGTAATGCTTTTCTTTTATATACAAACAAAAAACAATGTTTTTTTTAGGGATAGTAGCAATTTAACTTATTTCCCTTTAACTTGTACAATGACTTGAACCGGACGATGGTCGGATGAAATGGTGTCTTCTATGACTTTCCGGTATTGTACGTCAAACCGATACCCATTCTTGGAATAGCCGTAGATGTAGTCTATACATCGGTTGGGACGGTCTGCCGGGAAAGTATAAGAGGTTGTGTCATTGAGGGTGGCAAAATGTTTTGCCAATTCCAGCTGGGGAACGCTTGCTGGTGCAGAGTTCATGTCGCCTGCCATAAAGATGGGCTTATCGACGTTTTGCAAGGCTTTTTCTATCAATGGTACGGCAAGGAGCTGGTCTTCTGGAGTGAGGGACTGGTGTGTGGCACAAAATACATAATCTTTAAATTCTGCAATAATGAGGGTACGTTTTTCTTCCCGTCCGGGCATTGGAATGATTTTGTATTTTATGGGTATCTCTCTGGAGAGGATTCCGATGCCGTAGCTTCCACCCTGAAAAGGAATGGCTGCTGCATAAGTCCCGTGCATTCCGGTCAGTTTTTCTAGTTCTCCGAGAGCATGGATTCCTTTGTTGCGCACCGTTACACTGTCAAGTTCCTGCAGGGCGACTATGTCCGGAGAAGTTTGACTGATAACATTGGCAATGCGCCGGTAATTGTACTCCTTGTCCATACCTATGCAATTATGTACGTTATAGGACAATATGTTCACTTGCTGTGCATGGGCAGGTGCGAACATCAGTACAAAAAGTACTGATAGAAATAAATTTCGTTTCATTGGCGGCAATAATTGAATTTGTCATAATCCCAGGATATTACCGGTACTTCCCCCCGGTTGGTTACCATATTGTCCGTTAAAGTTCTGTATCTCTTTAGGATTGAGTTCCAGTCCTTTCTTCATGTCTTCTGCAGAACCTTCCTTGTCGCCGTTCAGCAACTTGGCACGTCCGCGCTCATGATAGGCCTCTGCGAAATTAGGGTTCAGTTCTGTGGCTTCCGTAAAGAGCTCGATGGCTTCTGCCAGCTTGTTTTGGGTGATGTAAAGCTGTCCTAAGTAGAGGAAGGCTTGTTCGTTGAAGGGATTCAACTCCGTCACTTTCTGATAGCTGCTTTCTGCTTTTTCTTTGTCTCCCGTAGCTTCTTCTATCTTTCCGCGGAGCAAGATGGCACTTTCGTCTTCCGGGTCTTGTGCCAGAATGGTGTCTATGTCTTCCATCGCTTCCTTGTATTGCTGCATTTGGACCAGGGCTTCGGCACGGAGCAGACGTGCTTCGATGAAATCATCTTTCAGTACGATGGCTTTCGTAAGATGAGCGATGCACATGATGCCGTCCCCTTGCCCATTGTCTGCTTTGCCGAGCAGGTAATGTGCCATGGCGTTGCCCTCTTCTATTTCGATAGCCTTCTTTGCCGCTCCTGCCATGGCGGGATAGTCTTCCTGCATGTAGCATACGTTGGCAAGACTGAGGTAGGTGGAGATATGTTCCGGCTCTATTTCGGTCATGCGTTCCAGTAGTTTGTGCGCCTCGTCCAGTGCGCTGGTCTGGGTGTAGACTTGGGCGAGATATCCCATGGTCTCGAAGTCTTCCTGAATGGCAAGGGCTTCAGTGAAGCATTTGATGGCGTAGTCTGTACGGCCCATGCGTTGTGCACGCATACCGTCATACTTGAATATCTCAAAATTCTTCTGTTCGTTTTTTTGTTTCTCATTTGCCGGACTGTCTGACTTGCCGGAGAAAAAAGATTTAAAGAATCCCATAGGTGATTAAAATTAAAGAATTAAAAATTAAAAAGGAAAAGGAGGGGCATGGCTGATAGGAGATGTTCCTCTCAGCGGCAGGACATTCTTTTCCAACGGCAAAAGTAATGAATTATTTTTTGATTTGAAGCATTCCGTTGACAGCAATTACCTTGCCTTCGTCCAACAATCCATGTAACACATCGATGAGCATGTTTTTATCGTCTGCTATCTGTTCTGCCAAAGTGGCTGGAGTTTGTCGTTTATCAGATAGGGCTTGAAGAATCTTTTCAGAAAGTTCCTTTTCCGAAAGGTGGCCGGAAGGTTTCTTGTTCTTCAAATTGATGCAAGTGTCGCACTGCCCGCAGTTATGCTCGTTCTTCTCTCCGAAGTAGTGTAGCAGCATCCGGCTACGGCACACGGTATCGCTGCTCACGTAATCCAGCATGGCACTTATGCGTTTCTCATATCGCTCTTTGCGTTCCTCGTACACGGTGGAAGGGATTTGCAGGTGGCGCATTTCAACCCTCTCTCGCGTGTATATTATATATGGTGTCTTTTTGCGGGGGATGTAACTGACGATATGTAGCTTGGCTAGGTGGATGAGCTGTTCATACACTTGCCGGCGTGTGAGTCCAGTGCGTATGGCCAGTGAATCTTCATTGATGAAAGCATGGTCTGTGAAAACCCCGGTATAGGAGCGGAGAATGGTTTGGATGAGTTTGTCCATATCTTCGCCGAGCTCTCTCAGTTTATAAAGTTCATCTCGACGGATAGTGAACAGTAGCCGGGATGCATTGTCTTGTTCGTCTGTATATTCCAGGTATCCCGCTTGTGTCAGAATCTTCAAGGCACTGTCCACGGGAACGGGGAAGTACTTGAACTTTCGACAAAAGTCTTCTATATTGAACTCGCGTACACAGCCTTGTCCGTCTCCCATTGCCATCTGGTAATAGTATTGAAGATGCTCATATACTTCCTTTATATACTCTTTTTCAGGAAAGGTGTCGGGAATGCGTTTGTGCAGTGTTGCCTTATCCGACTTGGCGTAAAGGACGACCGCGTAGGCTTTTTGTCCGTCCCTTCCGGCACGTCCTGCTTCCTGGAAGTAGGCTTCTATGGAATCGGGCAGGTCCATGTGGATGACAATCCGTACATCCGGTTTGTCGATACCCATACCGAATGCATTGGTGGCGACCATGACACGGCTTTCTCCTGTTTGCCAGCGTTGTTGGCGGATGTCTTTGGTGGCGTCATCCAGTCCGGCATGGTAGAAATCTGCGGTGATGCCTTCGTTGTGCAGCAGTTCGGTAATTTCCTTGGTGCGGCGGCGGTTGCGCACATAGATGATGGCGCTTCCGGGCATACGGCGCAGGATGTGCAACAGCTCTCCCGTCTTGTTTTCCGTTTTACGGACGATATAGGCGAGATTTTTGCGCTCGAAACTCATGCAGAACACATTTTCCTCACGGAAATGCAGACGGGCCTGGATATCTTTCACTACTTCCGGAGTGGCAGTGGCTGTCAGTGCCAGCACGGGTACACCGGGTAGCAGTGTGCGTATCTCGGCTATCTTCAGATAGGCAGGACGGAAGTCGTAGCCCCATTGCGATATGCAGTGGCTTTCGTCTACCGTAATCATACTGATTTTCATCTTCTGCAGTTTGGTGCGGAAGATTTCAGTATCGAGCCTTTCGGGGGAGATATAGAGGAACTTGAAATTGCCGAATATACAGTTCTCCAGTGTGACGATGATTTCCTGCCTGCTCATGCCTGAGTAGATGGCAAGCGCCTTGATTCCCCGCTTTTTCAGGTTTTGTACCTGGTCTTTCATGAGGGCAATCAACGGAGTGATGACCAGGCAAAGTCCTTCTTTAGCAAGTGCCGGAACTTGGAAAGTGATGGATTTTCCTCCTCCCGTGGGCATTAGTCCCAAAGTGTCCCGTCCCTCGGTAATGCTGTTGATGATATCTTCCTGGATTCCCCGGAAGGTATCGTATCCCCAGTATTGCTTCAGAAGCCTCACCCCCAATCCCTCCCCCATAGGGAGGGGAGTTTTGAAGTTACTACTGCTGCTCATGGTCTTATTGAACTTTCTTGCTACTTCTTATCGTTGAATTGATATTCTTTCCTTCTCTATGCTAATAGTAGTGATTACTAATCTTATAGCATCAACCAATTTTCATCATTTCCTTAATATAAGGAGACTATTCTTATTCCCCTCCCTGTGGGGGAGGGGTTAGGGGAGAGGCTTTCAGTTCGGCTTTATGTCTTCAATCTGCAACTGCACTTCACCCCTCTTATGGGTATTCTCTTCAATGGAATAGCAGATGTCGAAGGAACGTTTGGTCTTGATGAAGCGTACGTGGGAACTTTGCCCGAAAGCGATGCCGTTCATTACATTGTTCGATTTATTATCCACCAGTTCTAGCTTGATATGTTCCTGGTCGCGGCCTACGACTTTGCTGGTACCATAATCATAGACATTGTGCGTACAGAAAATGGGTTTGGCATTGTCCGGTCCGAATGGATTGAATTTCTTCAAGTCGCTGAAGAATTTCGGAGTGATGTCTCTGAAATCAATCTCGGCATTGATGTCGATGACGGCGCATGTCTGTTCCGGCAGGATATTTTGTGATACGAACTCTTCGAAGCGTTCGATAAAGGCCGGTACATTTTCCACCTTCATGGAAAGACCGGCGGCGTAGGTATGACCTCCGAAGTTTTCCAGAAGGTCGCGGCAGTATTCAATGGCTTTGTAGACATCGAATCCGGAGACGGAACGGGCAGATCCGGTTGCCATGTCATCCGTACGTGTCAGTACTACTGCCGGCCGGTAATAGATTTCCGTCAGCCGGGAGGCTACGATGCCGATGACGCCTTTATGCCAGTCTTCATTGTACAATACGATGGAACGTCGGTCGGCAAGTCCGTCCAGGTCAGCTACAATCTTGTTGGCCTCCTCGGTCATGGTCTTGTCCAAGTCCTTGCGTGTCTCGTTGTATTGGTTGATTTGTCCGGCTTTCTCCAGGGCAAGAGAGAAATCTTTTTCAGTAAGCAAGTCAACAGCTTCTTTCCCGTTCTGGATACGTCCGGAGGCGTTGATGCGGGGACCTATTTTGAATACAATGTCACTGACGGTGATGTCCTTGTCCGTCAGTCCGCAGACATCAATGATTGCTTTCAGGCCTACGCTGGGATTACTGTTCAACTGCTTCAAACCGTGGTAGGCGAGAATGCGGTTTTCACCCATAATGGGGACAATATCCGATGCGATACTGACGGCGCAGAGGTCCAGTAAAGGGATAAGGTGATGGAACTCGATACCGTTGTTGAGGGCAAATGCCTGCATGAACTTAAAGCCTACACCGCATCCGGACAGATGTTCATAAGGATAGGTGTTGTCTTCCCGTTTGGCATTCAGAATGGCTACAGCAGGGGGCAGTACATCATCGGGGACATGATGGTCGCAGATGATGAAATCAATGCCTTTCTCCTTGGCGTATGTGATTTCTTCGACGGCTTTGATACCGCAGTCCAATACAATAATCAAACCTACACCACTCTCTGCGGCATAGTCTACTCCTTGGATTGAAACTCCATACCCCTCATTGTAACGGTCGGGGATATAGTAGTCGATGTTCGAATAGAACTGTTGAATAAACTTGTAGACCAATGCCACAGCCGTGGTACCGTCTACGTCATAATCTCCATAAACAAGAATGCGCTCTTTCTTTCCCATTGCCTTGTTCAGGCGCTCTACGGCTATATCCATATCCTTCATCAGGAATGGGTCGTATAAGTCCGGTAGTTGGGGGCGGAAAAACTTCCGGGCATCCGCTGCCGTTGTTATTCCCCGCTCCACCAGCAATTTTCCCAATATTGGGCTAATTCCCAATTCTTGGGCCAGTTGTTGGCTTGCTTCTGCCTGTTCGGGTGTAATGGGTTGATAATTCCATTTGTGAGTCATTTTATATATTATTTTTTCTTTTTCTATCTCAAGATGTTGGGGGAGTAGAGGGGGGCAATACGTGCACTTTTCTCCAACAAGGTGTAAAGGTATGAAAAACTCTTGAAACGGAGGTGAATTCTGCGGAAAAACTTTATAAGTATATGTATTCTCCACTAAAAAACTTTATTTTTGTATCCATTAAAAAATATCGCTATGCTTGTTTTTATCTCTTGTGCAAAGACCATGGCAGCGCGCTGCTCTGTTGTCGTGCCCGAAGTCACAGTCCCGAAATTCGAAACGGAGGCTGTGCGGAATGCGTTGGAAATGTCGCAGTATTCAGTATCCGAATTGGAAAGGCTTCTTCGGGTGAATACCAAAATTGCTGCCGAGAACCGTTTGCGTTTTCATGATTTCTGTTCGGAGGAGAATCGTTCGATGCCAGCCGTTTGCGCCTACACGGGAGCTGTTTTTAAACGCATTCTTCCGAAAGATTTTTCAGCGGAGGATTTTCGTTATGCGCAAGAACATCTACGTATCACTTCTTTTCTTTATGGGTTGCTTCGCCCGCTGGACGGTATCAAACCCTATCGTTTGGAAGGAGATGTCCGTTTGCCCGAAAAAGGTGGAATATCCATGTTTGATTATTGGAAGCCTTTGTTGACGGATTACTTCATAGAGGAAATTAAAAACTGTGGCGGTGTTCTCATTAATTTGGCAAGTGCTGAAATGAAAGATTTGTTCGACTGGAAGCGGGTGGAGCAAGAGGTGCGTGTTATTACGCCCGAGTTTCAAGTTTGGAAGGCCGGACAGCCGAAGACTGTCGTTATCTATGCCAAGATGTGTCGCGGAGAGATGACGCGTTTTATTGTCAAGAACCGTCTGGAGTGTCCTGAGGAGTTGAAATCCTTTTCTTGGGAGGGCTTCGTCTGGGATGAGATACGCAGTACGGAGAATGTATGGCATTTTTCGTTAGGTACATTTATGTAATGAAAAGGTACATTACGTTTGGCTCAGATGTTACTATATGTTGCTTTCGATGTTTGCGCAAAATGAAGAACTAAATACGCAATTTAGGATGAGGGAAAAGAATGAACTCTCTACATTTGCATGCAGTAAACTTAAAAGCAATATACTATGAAGAGAAACGGATTAAGAACAGTTGTTGTATTAGCTTTGACCATATTTCTATTGAATGCTCCGGTTTGTGCTACAGCTTCCAGATTGCGGGATACTTGTGCGGAGGCGCGGGATGAGGTTGCACTGCGGCCTGAGTGGATGAGGATTCTCCATGATACGCTTCCTATATGTAAGATTTCTATTCCTGGTTCACACGATAGCGGTAGTATCAAAGGAGGGCATATGTTGAAAACACAAGCAACAGATATTCCTGCTCAATTACGGCAAGGCATCCGTGCTTTCGATATCCGTTTGGAAAAGAAGGGTAATAAACTGGGGGTGTTTCACAGTCATGCCTTTCAGGATATATATTGGGAAGATGATGTTTTACCTGCTTTTATACACTTTCTGCAAACATATCCTTCTGAGACTTTGATTGTTTCCTTGAAAAAGGAAGGGGGAGAATTGCGGGATTATGCTTCTCTGCTGTCCGTTTCTTTAAGCAGCCCTGAGTATCAAAGTTATTTCGTGATGGACTTTCGCCCTGAACTGACGCTGAAAGATTGCCGTGGAAAGATTCTTTTCCTGCATAGGGATCATGCTATGGATAATTATCCTGGAGCAGCATGTGTAGGTTGGGAGGATGACAGTACTTGCCTGCTCACTCTTCGCAATAAAGATGGTAAGGAAGGAGTGGCTTTGCTCGAAGATAAATATCAATATGAATCGGGTGAGGAGGCCGGGAAGAAGGTAGGGGTTTGTGTCCGTAATATTGAAGGGATGTCTGCTGAGCCGGTTTCCTCACGTCGGTGGGGAATTACTTTTGTAAGTGCGACGGGGCTGCCCTTGGGAACCCCTAAAGTCTTTGCTGATAAGGTAAACAAGCCTATTGCTGACTATTTAAAACAAAAGAATAGCCGGAATTGCGGTATTGTTTTTATCGATTTTGTCAGTGAACCTGGAGGAAAAGATTTGGTGGAATATTTGATTGACAGTAATGTTTGCGCAAAATGAAGATTTATATGCGCAATTGGGAATACTGAAAAAAAAGCATTTTCTTAATTTTGCACATGTTGAACACCTTAATGTTATATACTATGAAACTGTCAATAGATTTAGGAGGAACCAATATTCGAATAGCCCAAGTGGAAAAAGGGAACTGCTTGAATAAAGTGTCGGTTCCATGTTTAGCTCAGCAAGATGCTTCTACTGTGCTAAACCAGCTTTCCCAGCTTATTCGGAATATGATGAATGAGCAGGTAGATGGTATCGGTATCGGTGTCCCTTCAATTGTTGATCCGGAGAAAGGAATTGTATATAATGTAGCAAATATATCTTCTTGGAAAGAAATACACTTGAAGGAGATTTTGGAGAACGAATTCAAGGTGGCAGTTGCCATTAATAATGATTCCAACTGTTTCACTTTGGGGGAGAGCCTATACGGCGAAGGAAAATCTTATACCAACATGGTAGGCGTTACTATTGGGACCGGAATTGGAGCTGGCGTTGTCATTGGCCGTCGTTTGTATGGTGGGCAATATATGGGAGCCGGTGAGATAGGCTCATTTCCTTATTTGGACTCTGATTTTGAACATTATTGCAGTAGTTTCTTGTTTAAACGTTATGGCACTACCGGTGCGGTAGTAGCTGAAAAAGCCCAGCAAGGAGAACAAGCTGCATTGGAGATTTGGAAAGAGTTTGGGAGGCATTTGGGTAATCTTATAAAGGCAATTCTTTTTGCCTATGCTCCCCAGGCTATTGTTTTAGGAGGCGGTATTGTATCGGCTTTTCCTTTCTTTAAAAATGCTATGGAACAAACAATGCAAAGTTTTCCCTACAAGATTATATCGGATAATGTGAGTGTGGTGGCTTCGCATCAAAAGGATTCCAGTTTATTGGGTGCTGCCGCTCTTCTTGAGTAATAATCCCTATACGGTTTGATTGAAAATAATAAATATTTTGCAGTTATATTATTTTACGCATAAATAAGGACTGTTAGGGAATTGTTCCTTTTGTAATAACTATGTAATTCTGCTTTCTGACCTTTGTGGCGGAATTATAATTTTCTATATTATAAACTTTAAATTTTGAATGCATGAAACAAGTAAATCTTAGAATCTATCAAACTATTCTGACTTTATTAGTAGGACTGTTTCTTTCGGCAGGTGCTTACGCACAGCAGATCTCTGTGAGGGGAATAGTAAAAGATCAGATGGGGGAACCTGTGATCGGTGCCAATGTTCTCGTGAAAGGAACTTCTAATGGAGTTATTACAGACATAGATGGTAAGTTTGCATTGTCGGCTGCCAAAAATGATATCTTGATTATCAGTTTTGTCGGTTTTATGAGTCAGGAAATCCCGGTAACGGGAAAAGATTTGATGGTAACTTTGAAAGAAGATACCGGACTTCTGGACGAGGTGGTTGTTTTGGGATATGGCGCGAATGTGTATTGAGTAACACGGATGACTTGACGGTGCGTCCGGTTAGCTCTACAGAAAATTTATTGCAAGGTCAGTTAGCGGGTGTTACGGTACAATCTAATGGCGGTGATCCTACATCCACTCCTTCTATTGTTATTCGTGGACAAGGTTCTCAAAATGGTGACAACGTACTTTGGGTAGTTGACGGCGTTCCGGGTGCTCCTATTGCTTCAATGAGTGATATTGAATCTATTGTCGTATTGAAAGATGCCGCGTCTGCTGCTATTTATGGTGCGCAATCAGGTGCGGGCGGCGTTATCCTGGTTACTACCAAAAAAGCTAAAGCGGGTATTCCTACTCTTAGCTATGAAGGTACTTACGGCATTCGCCAGGCTACAAATTTGCCGGAACCGTTAAATGCCGAGGAAGAGTTGGAGATGCGTAAACGCTCTTATGCCAACGCGAATGTGACTTTACCTGACGGTTGGAATATAGAAAAGAATCCATGGATCGGTACTACCCGTACAAACTGGATGGATGAGATTTTTCGTACAGCTTTCTATCAGCGTCATAATATTGCTTTAAATGTAGGTACCGACAACTATTCCAGTCGCTTATCTTTTTCATTTGATAACGATGAAGGTGTATTGATTAATACTTATAATAAGAATTATGCAATTCGTTATAATGGCAAGTTTGATTTGAATAAGTGGGTATCTATTAGTGAGGATTTGGTATGGAAGAATACTGAGAATCGTTCAAAAGATACAAACGACGCTTATACAGGTCCTGTTTTATCTGCAATTTATATGCCGGCAAGTGCTACTGTCTATAATCCGTTGGATGGTACTTGGGGAGGTACTACTACGGAGGATCCTGAATACATAGCTAAATATGGAAGCAATTTCGCCGGTGCTCATGGTGATGCGGTCAATCCGGTACGTTTACTGAGAGCTGAAAACCGTTTTAATAGAACCAGCGATGTGTGGAGCACTACCAGTTTGCAGATAGCCAATATAATACAGGGCTTGAAGTTTACCAGCCGTTTTACTTATAATCTGAAAACCAATAATTATAAGAACTTCCGTCCCATTCAAGATGAACCGGGTAAACCTAATAATTCAAATAGCCTGGATGTAACCAACTACCGTACAGATGCTTGGAAAACGGAGAATACTCTAACTTATGATAATAGTTTCGGAAACCATACAGTTGGTGCCTTATTCTCTACTACAGCCGACCATTATAATGTACGCGGACTGAAAGTAAATGGTAAGAATTTTGCTGATGAAAGTCCGTATCTGCAGTATCTGGCATATGCAGGAACTACTTCTGCTACAGATTATTTGACAGGGCCTGATGCCAACGTTTCATTAGTAGCTCGTCTCGCTTACTCTTATGATGATCGTTATTTTGTGACGGCATCTTGGCGTCGTGACTATGCCGGTCGTTTACCGAAAGAGAATAACTTTGGTGATTTCCCCGCAGCTACCTTAGCTTGGAAGATTTCTAATGAAAAGTTCTTTAAAAAGAGTGATTTCATCGGTATGTTGAAGTTGCGCGCTTCTTGGGGGCGTGTAGGGGATTTGGGTTCTATTGACTATAATTACAAGTCACTCTTATTAGGAACATCATACTGGCAAGAACAAGCTCAATATGGTGTGATAAATAATGCAACCTGGAATAATTTTGTATATAATTCCACTGCAATGAATAGGAACTTGACATGGGAGACTTCTGAACAGTGGGATTTAGGTTTAGATGTTGAGCTGTTCAAAAATCGTTTGGCATTGTCGTTTGATTACTTTGATAAACGTACCTTTAACTTGATTCAGAAGCAAACAATGAATTGGCCAAGTTCTATCGGATTGGACCCGTTGTTGATTAATCAAGGTGAGATTCGTAATCGTGGTATTGAAATACAGGCTAACTGGAACGATCGCGTTAATAAGGATTTTTCCTACTTCGTGTCGGGTAATTTTTCATATCTGAAGAATTGGGTTTCGGATATTGGCGTAAAGAATGCTGATGGTAGCCCCGGCGTATGGACAGATAGTGATTCTAAATTCCGTAACATACCTTATACTCGCCAGACTGCCGAGGGAGAGCCTTTGAACTCTTACTATCTGATTAAGACTGACGGTATCTTTCAAAGTGATACGGAAGCGGCCGCTTATGTGGATAAGAATGGAAAACGTATCCAACCGAATGCCGTAGCCGGTGATTTGAAGTTTATTGATTATAATAACGATGGTAAGATTGACGATAAGGACCGCCAATATTGTGGAAGCGCTACTCCAAAAATAACGTATTCATTTTCATTTGGCGCTACTTACAAGAAATTCTCTTTTAGTGCTATGTTCCAGGGAGTAGGGGGGGCTCAGGCATTTTATGCTGCTAAATCTGTAATTCTGAGTGATGCGGATGGTAATTTCAACCGCGTAAAAGATATTTTGAATGCGTGGAGTCCTACTAATACATCTTCTAATATTCCCAGACTTTCGATGAATGACCCGAACTCCAATTTCTCTACGGCTTCTGACTGGTATCTGGAAAGTGCTTCTTACTTGCGTCTTAAGAATTTGACTTTATCTTATGATTTGACCGATGTTCTTCAAAAATGGTCACATCTAAGGGAACGTAACAGTCGTATGTCTGTTTATTTCAGTGGTGAGAACCTTTTTACGATTACTGATTATTCCGGTATGGATCCGGAGTGCGGAGGATGGGATGCTATGAAGTATCCTGTATCCAGAGTATTTTCTTT
>OGDO01000799.1_pt1 | contig 12214 bp, 9 predicted proteins | sample 1570431 | NCBI WGS metagenome assembly OGDO01 (sample SAMEA2582183, study PRJEB24529) | metagenome | reverse complement strand
CCGGCGCTGTGAAAATGGCCGGTGTTTGGCTGCTCCCTAAAACTGCGGAGAAGCCGCTTGATGGCCGGACAAAACAAGGAAAGGAGCAAAAGCATGAGTAATATATTACTTCTTGAAGATGATTTGAGCCTGATTAACGGGCTTTCTTTTGCGTTCAAAAAACAAGGATTTGAATTAGTTGTTGCCAGAACCCTCAAAGAAGCAGATAGTTTGTGGGTGGATGGAAAATATGATTTGCTGGTGCTTGATGTATCCCTGCCGGATGGCACCGGATTTGAATTTTGCAAAAAGGTGCGGCAAGTTTCCAAAGTCCCCATCATTTTTTTGACGGCGGCAGATGAAGAAATGAACATTATCATGGGTTTGGACATTGGTGGAGATGATTATATTACAAAACCGTTTAAGCTGGGAGTGTTAGTATCCAGAGTAAATGCACTGCTTCGTCGGGCAAAAGATTTCAGCTCCGCAGATACACAACTGGAATCCAACGGAATGAAAGTGCTTTTGCTGCAAGGGCAGGCGTTTAAGAATGGAAAGCTATTGGATTTGACTGCCGCAGAATATAAGTTGCTGTGTCTATTTATGAAAAACCCGAACATGGTACTTACCAAAGAACAGATTTTAGATAAGCTATGGGACTGCGACGGAAACTATATCGACAGCAGTACCCTTACGGTCTATATGCGGCGGCTGCGTATAAAGATTGAGGATAATCCGAGTGAACCGCAAATGCTCCTGACAGTTCGGGGAATGGGATACAAATGGAATGTGATTGGGTGAGGTGGTCTATGAAAATATTTGCAAACAAGGAAATCAAAAAATTGTTTCTTGCAGTATCCGTTATTTGGGTAGCCTTCCTTCTGTTGACACAAGGGTTTTTATGGTTGTGCTATCAGCGGTTTTCTTTGTTCCTATTGCTTGTTTTCGTATTGTCAGGAGGAGCGATATTGGCGGTGGGTTGTTCTTATTTCAAAAAGCAAAATCAAGTCATGGAACAGGCGGTATCACAGATCAATGCGTATCTTGACGGCGATCACAATGCCCGTATTGAATGTGATGATGAGGGCGAACTATATCGGTTGTTTCATACCGTCAATTCTCTGGCGGCTGTCTTAAATGCTCACGCAGATAACGAACTCCGGGAAAAGGAATTTTTGAAAAATACAATCTCTGATATTTCCCACCAACTGAAAACACCGCTGGCTGCTTTGAATATTTATAATGGTCTGCTTCAAGACGGGGATATGGAATTAAGTGCTGTAAAAGAATTTGCTGATTTATCCGAGCAGGAACTTGACCGCATTGAAACACTGGTACAAAACTTGCTCAAGATTACAAAACTGGATGCCGGTGCCATCGTGCTGGAAAAGGCCACAGAGAATGTGGCGGATATGATGCGGGATATTGAACTGCATTTTGCATATAGAGCCAGACAGGAAAAGAAAGAAATCATTCTGTCTGGCTCGGATCATCTTTCTCTTTTTTGTGATCGTGATTGGTTGAATGAGGCAATCGACAATATTGTGAAAAATGCGTTTGACCATACGGAAAATGGTGATGTCATTGGCATTACATGGAGGGCGTTGCCATCAGGTATTCAAATTGTGGTAAAGGACAATGGATGTGGTATCCACCCGGAAGATATACACCATATTTTCAAGCGTTTTTATCGCAGCCGTTTTTCAAAAGATACACAGGGTATTGGTCTCGGCCTTCCGCTTGCGAAAGCAGTCATTGAAGCACATGGAGGAGCAATCGAGGTAGACAGTGAATTGGGCAGAGGGACAAGTTTCACGATAAATTTTCTGATTCCTACAAAATTGTAGGATGATTGTAGGGTTACAGTAATATTTCAGTGCTATTCTTTCAATCGTAGACAGGAAATGAAGCTTACCTGTCTACATCGCAAGAACATAAGAAAGAGGTGTTTGCACTATGAATTTATTAGAGGTCAAGAATATTTGTAAGACCTATGGCAGCGGTGAAACTGCTGTAAAAGCGCTTAGGAATGTTAGCTTTTCTGTTCCTAAGGGAGAATATGTGGCAATCGTCGGAGAATCTGGTTCGGGTAAAAGCACACTGCTTAATATGATCGGTGCGCTGGATATGCCAACTTCGGGAAAGGTGCTGATTGATGGTAAGGACATTTTTTCCATGAATGACCGAAAACTGACGGTATTTCGACGCAGGAATATCGGCTTTATCTTTCAGGCGTTTAACCTTATCCCGGAGTTGACGGTGGAACAAAATATGATTTTTCCGCTGTTGCTGGATTATCAAAAGCCGGACAAGAGATATTTGGAGGAACTGCTGACGGTTTTGAATTTGAAAGATCGTCGTAATCATTTACCCAGTCAGCTTTCCGGCGGTCAACAGCAGAGAGTGGCGATTGGCCGCGCATTGATTACCCGTCCTTCTCTGATTCTGGCAGACGAGCCAACAGGAAATTTGGACTCACAAAACAGCAGTGAGGTCATAGCATTGCTCAAAGAAACATCGAAAAAATACGAGCAGACCATCATTATGATTACCCACAACCGCAGTATTGCGCAAACGGCAGACCGGGTATTACAGGTATCGGATGGCACTTTGACTGATTTTGGGAGGTGCCGTGAATGAAAAGCTATCTTAGTCTCATTCCCATATCCGCAAAGGTGCGCAAGCGGCAAAATCGTATGACTGTCTTGTGTATTATCATTTCGGTGTTTCTTGTCACAGCTATTTTCAGTGTTGCTGACATGATGATACGAACAGAAAGCGATTTTATGATAAGTAACCATGGAAACTGGCACATTGCAATAAAAAATATTTCACAGAACAATGCGGATGAAATCAGTAATCGTTCAGATGTTACAGCAGTTGGTGTAGCTTCTCAATTTAATTTTGAAGGAGAACAACCGTACCGAGTCAACGAAAAACGAACTGCTTTGTATGGCACCGATGAAGTCTATATTACTCAGATTTCAAATGGAATTGTAGAAGGAACATTTCCGGCAAATGATGAGGAAGTTATGCTTACACCTAATTCTGTAACTGCTTTAGGAATACAGCTTGGGGATAGTGTAACCTTACATACCCCTGCTGGAGATCGGACATTTACAATCTCTGGCTTTGGCACAGATGATGAAAGCTATTATAACAATCAGACTTATTTGATAGGCTCTTATCTGACACAAAGTGCATTTACTTCTGTTATGGCACAAAACGGAGTAACAAACAATGAGTTGACTTATTATGTGCAGTTTGAAAGTGCAGCGAAAGCGGCAAATGCAATAACAGAACTACAGACACAGTACCAATTATCCGATGGGAGTATTTCTGAAAATACCGGCGTTATGGGCATGGCTGGGCAAAGCAACAATACAGCGATGCAGAGTATGTACGGATTGGCAGCAATTCTATTTGTTTTAGTGTTGTTGGCAGGAATATTGATGATTTCTGGCAGTATGAATAGCATCATTGCGCAACGAACTCAATTTTTTGGAATGTTGCGTTGCATTGGTGCAAGTCGTCAACAAATTATCCGCTTTGTCCGTTTGGAGGCATTGAACTGGTGTAAAACCGCGGTACCTATTGGAGTGGTTTTTGGAACAATAATTAGTTGGATTATTTGTGCCACACTTCATTATGGAATTGGTGGAGAATTTTCTACAATGCCAGTCTTTCAGATCAGCCCTGTTGGACTTATCAGTGGCGTAGTTGTTGGAGTGGTAACAGTATTTTTAGCAGCACAATCCCCAGCAAAGCGGGCTGCTAAAGTTTCACCCATATCTGCGGTTTCTGGCAATGTAGATAATAAATCTTCTGTTAAACACGCTATCAAGTTTAGCTTAGGAAAAATTGATAATTCACTTGGCATACATCATGCGGTTGAAAAAAAGAAAAACTGGTTTCTGATGACGGCTTCCTTTGCACTGACTATTATGCTGGTTTTTTCTTTTTCTGTAATTTTAGATTTTGCAAAGCAACTTGTTCCATCGTTGAGTGTCACATCAGCCGATATAGCATTATCCAGTTATGCAAATAAAATGGATATTGAGCGCAGCCTGGTCGATGAAATCAAAAAAATAGATGGGGTTGCAAATGCTTATGGAAGTAGCTATGTAGAAAACATTCCTGCAACATCTTCAAGAGCAGGAATAGACCATATCAATATTGTTTCTTATGATGATACACTTCTAGATTACTCAAAAGGTAGTATTGCTCAGGGATCATTAGATACAGTTTACGGGAACAGTAACAAAGTGGCAACCGTATTTAATAGAAACAATTCCTTGCACATCGGTGATACCATCCAGTTTGCAGGCGAAGAAGTTGAGATTACTTGCGCTCTATCACAAGGGTTATTCGGAGATGATTTGATTATTATTTGCTCACAGGAAACATTTGACCGTATCATGGGCGATACAAAGTATGGGCTTATTGGAATTCAGTTAGATTCAAACGCTACTGAAGAAACAATAGCAGAAATTAGAAGTCTTGAAAACGATGATATTATCATTACAGATCAGCGTGAAGGCAATAAACAAAATAGTGCTACATATTGGGCTGCACGAATTGTTTGTTATGGCTTCTTAGCTATTATCGGAGTTATTTCGCTGTTTAATATCGTCAATAGTATCTCTATGAGTGTATCTGCACGAATTAAGCAGTATGGTGCAATGCGAGCTGTTGGTATGGATAATAGGCAACTTAAACGAATGATTTCTGCGGAAGCGTATACCTATGCAATTTCTGGTTTGATAGTTGGATGTGGCATTGGACTTCCGCTAAGTCGATTTTTATATAATCGTCTAATTACACATTATTTTGGAATTGAGTGGAGATTTCCTATCCTGTGGTTTGGAATTGTCGTTGCCTTTATCTTCATATCTGCTATTGTGTCTGTTTATGCTCCTGCAAAGAGAATTCGCAATATGCCAATTACTGCAACCATCAATGAATTATAGTTTCATATGTTAATCTGCCGGACGACGGCAAAAGAAAAAAAGCCGTCGCAACGCAGACATAATTTCATGCGCCCAAGAAGCGGCGGCCCGATTTTCAGAGCCGCCGCTTCTCTTGTTACCTACAAAATAAAGCCATGAGTACGGCGGCACATAGGAGGATACCGCCATGCTATTTTCACTTTCTACCCCCCCTAACTTGTCAAAAAAAGTCTGCCTGTCCGATGGGATCAGTCCGGCGGTGGATGCGAAATCTGTCAGTATGTAAGCGAAAATGTTGTTTCGTGCGTCCGCATAGTGTCATGCTGTGCGGGCGTTTTTATATGCCCCTGCTTCTGGTCACGGTGGCCAGAGGCTCCAAGGTGCCGGGGGCCGCCTGTTCTCCATTTCAATCCGCACTCACCAACCACCTTTTGAAATGGAGGACAATTATGACGACTATCAACCTGAAACGGTATTACCCCTATATGACCGAAAATGTGATGCTGGAAGTTTCGGACGAGATCGCCGCCACCCTCTCTATGGGAGGCCGCCTGTGCGACAGCTACAAGCGACAGAAGCGCAGAAATGGCGAGTGCTCGCTGGACACCGATCCCGGCTTTGAGGCCGACGTGCTCCGCCAGCCCATGACCCCGGACGAGCACATTGAGGCGCGGGAAACCACGTTTGCCCTCTATGACGCGCTGACCCAGCTCCCGCCCACGCAGGCCCGGCGTGTGTACCAGCATTATCTTCTCGGCATGAGCAAGGCCGAGATCGCGGCAGCCGAGGGCGTTGGCCGGAGCCGCATCTGCTGCTCCATTGAGCGCGGGCTGGCCGCTATGAAAAATATTTTGAAAAAATCTCTGTAAGAGGGAGTACATTTGCCCCCGAAACCTCCTGATAGGTGAGAGGAGTTTTCTTCCTCACCTTGAAAACTGAATAGACAGTATTCCCGATACGAAATCCGCGTGATAGCGACGTAAGGTGCGCCGCCACGACAGCCAGTTCAGGAGGTGATGGACAAGCTGGCCGAGCGATCAACGCAGCCTTTGACCCGGTGCTGGCAAACCGGGCGCGAGGACAGCGCGGAGGATAATGAAACTTGCTCACGCCCTCCCACAGACTTGAGGGGGAGTCCCTGCGGTATGCGCCAGCCCTCCACGGGCAGCGGTACTGTGGGGCTATGCAGCCGAAGCCATCGGCGGTCTGGAATACTCCCCGTGCCGGGGATGCGTGGCAAATACGGCACACAACAATCATACAGGGAGCCGTCCAACCGGGTCTTTCTGTCTTATGACAGCCCAAACCATTCCGGCGCGGCGGCTCCCTATCTTGTGGATTGAAACGGAAAACAACTGTCCCGCTGCTTCTGGTCATCGTGGCCAGAGGTGGGGCAAGGTCAAAGGACGGCGCTTTTGTGCCGTCCTTTCACGTTTCCCCACGGACACCGGGAAACCATCAAATCTATTCACACCGCTGATTTTTATAGGAGGTTTTCAGATGACGGAAGCAAGAGTCGGCTATCACAAGGAAGTCAAAACCGCGTCTTTTCAGGGCAAATCCATCACCGTGGAAAACCTGACCCCAATGCTCTCTCCCCGAGCACGGGACAAGCGCAAGCGTGAAATTGAAAGCTGTCTGTATGAGGTCTTTGTAAAGTATGCGCCGGGGCGGGCGCAGATGCACTAATGCGGGACATCCTTGAGATGCGGGGCTGCCAGAGGTATAATATAGGTGTAAGGTTTGGTAGCTCCTACACGGAAAGGAGCACCAAATGATTATTCGTGAAGATGCCATTTATGGCAGACAGTCCGTTGACCGCAAGGACAGTATCAGCATTGAAAGCCAGATTGAGTTCTGCAAGTATGAATTGAGAGGAGGCAATTTCCGCAAGTACACCGACAAGGGCTATTCCGGCAAGAATACCGACAGGCCCAAGTTCCAAGAAATGATGGCCGATATTCGCCGGGGCCTGATCAAGCGCGTAGTGGTCTACAAGCTGGATCGTATCAGCCGTTCCATTCTGGACTTCGCAACCATGATGGAAACTTTTCAGGAATACAATGTTGAGTTCGTATCTTCCACGGAGAAGTTTGACACGTCCACCCCGATGGGGCGGGCCATGCTGAATATCTGCATTGTGTTCGCCCAGCTTGAACGTGAAACCATCCAGAAGCGCGTGACCGATGCCTACTATTCCCGCTGCCAGCACGGTTTTCACATGAGCGGCGCGGCCCCCTACGGCTTCCAACTGGAGCCGACCACCATTGAGGGCATCCGCACAAAAATGATGAAGCCTGACCCGGAAACGGCAGATATTGCAAAGCTGATGTTTGAAATGTACTCTCAGCCCGCAACCTCTTTCGGGGACATCGCCCGTTACTTTGCCGACGAGGGCATCCTGATCTACGGCAAGGAAATGACACGGGGCTTTATCTCCCAGCTTTTGAGAAATCCCATTTACGCGCAGGCCGACCTCGATATGTACGAGTTCTTCAAAAGTCAGGGGACGGTGGTAGTCAATGAAGCGACAGATTTTGCCGGAACAAACGGCTGCTATCTCTATCAGGGCCGGGATGTGCAGGAAAGAAAAAACAAGCACCTGAAAGATCAGATACTTGTTCTTGCTCCCAGCGAGGGGCTGGTATCGTCTGATACATGGCTGCGCTGCCGGAAGAAGCTCATGGCGAACAAGACGTTCCAAGGCGGGCGAAAGGCAAAGAACACATGGCTTGCCGGAAAGGTCAAGTGTGGCCGCTGCGGATACGCGCTTATGAGCGTCGGCAATCCGACAGGCATTCAGTATCTCCGCTGCTCCAAGCGGGCCGACAGTAAAAGCTGTGACGGCTGCGGGACGCTCCGTACACGGGAATTTGAAAGGTTCCTGTACGGCGAAATGGTCAAGAAGCTGTCCGAGTTCCAGACGCTGACGGCAAAGCGGGAAACGGTCAATCCCAAATTGACCGCGCTGAACATGGAGCTTGCCCGCGTGGAGGAGGAGATTGAAAAGCTGCTGAATACTCTGACCGGGGCTAATGCGGTGCTGCTGTCCTACGCCAACAGCAAAATCGAGGAGCTGGACACACGCCGCCAAGCCCTGACAAAAGAGATTGCGGCGCTGTCGGCGGAAACCATATCCCCGGAGCAAATCGAGCGGCTGTCGGTCTACCTCAACCAATGGGAAGAAATTGACTTCGAGGACAGGCGACAGGTTGCCGACGGCCTGATCTCACAGATCCGCGCAACCGACGAACACGTTTCGATTGAGTGGAAAATTTGACTTTTACTTATCCATCGCACACAACAAAGGGCTGTGTGCCCTTGTCAAGCGATGTAAGTATCACTGCTTAATGATTTGAATGGTGTTGTCCTTGCATTTGCAACAAGATGAAGGCACTGCAGGCCCAGTTTATTTGCGACAAAGCTGCTATGGGTTGAAATAAACAACTGCTTTCCGTTGCTATCAGACAGTTTAGAGATGAGAATAGACATGTTTGAGTAGGAAAGGTTATTTTCGGGTTCCTCAATTATTAAAATATCAACATCCGTATTTTGAAGCAGGAAAATTTCCGACTTAAACATATTTTGAGTGCCGAAACCCGAATTTTCAAGAGGAATGCCATCTAATGAAATAGACATATCTCCCTTCCATTCATCAATTCCACTTTCTCTTAAGTTTAGTCCTATCGTTTTGCCATCAAAGCTGTGACCCTCTTGTAGTTTTTGATTAAGCCGTATTACTGCTTGATTTTCAGTAAATTCATGTCGATTTGCTCTATAAGCATGACGCAACTCGGTCATATCTTCTTCCGAGAGATATTCGTTTATGCTGGTGGAAACAAAGCGACTCAGCACCGGACCATAGTCTTTCTTTGTAGTATCAATACATGCCACTTTTCTTGCCGTTGTCTGGACATAGTATTCTGGATTTGCAAAAGATCTGAAATTGACCCTGTAGTATTCAACAGGGATGTCTCTGACTTTTCCTTCAACCAGGAGTTGCTTGTATGCTGGTGCATACTGGGTGTCAAATATTATTTCCAGTTTGACACCCTCAGCGTCCTCATGAAGTGAATTATTTGTGCCTCTATACTTTTTTATTGCAATTTCATCTTCATCGGGAGAAGCAAAGTATACCTCAATTTCAATGGTGGGCAAGTCAGACGTATTACCAGCCTCAATAGATTCCTTGAATTTTTGTCGGACTTGAGCATTAAACCAATCCAAATTAAGCCGATTTGCGACACTGCTACCGTTAATTTTACCGGTCAGAACCATTGATAGGGCCTCTAAGATGGTGCTTTTTCCCGAATCATTCTCTCCAACAAAGATATTTATATTCTCGTTCATTTCAATGGTAACATTCTGAAAAAGCTTGTAGTTGACAATTTTTAGCCTGTTGATTTTCATATTATTCATCAAACTCCATCTGAATAGTCGGGGTATAAATGCTGCAGTTATCTTATACTATTTCTCGATAAAATGGTTAACACCATTTTATCCTGCGAATTCTTCGCAGGCCGCCGGTGGCGGCGAGAAATGTATGGACTTACGTTTTTTGCGGCTACGCCGCTGGCTGCTGAAACAGCAGCCGAATAAAACGGTTCTTAACCGTTTTATTGAAAACTAGTATTACTCAACACCACTGCCAGTAGTATACGATGGGCTATCGCCGCTACTTTTTTCAAAATCGACTCCTGTTATGGAACCACATTTCTCGCAGCGTAAGTAGCATTTTTGAACCATTCCATTCTCGTCTGAGTCATCACCATCAATGCTGACCTTTTTGCTCTTGCATATTGAACAATGATACTGTGCAAGATGGTCAAATACTTTTTGAAGAATATTTTCGTAAGTGCCAACAAGAGCGATGCAAAGAGTGACACAAGTTGATTCAACGCAACAGACATCGTCTGTTGAATTGGATCAATAATAGTGCTTAAAGTCCTCGCAAAACTGCTCAATATGTTTTGAGTATTTTTCTATATCCGTTTTGATCTTGTGAGTAAATACATTGATTTTTTCATTCTGCGGAGCAGTTCGAACTTTTTCATCATAAAAATTACAAAATTGGGTAGCAGAATACTCTCTAAAATTTTCGGCAGAAATGCCAAAGTCCTCTGACAAGACCATTGCAGAATGCTGTAAGTTCTTCAACGTTTCTTGCTCCCATGTTGTTAGTAGATTCTCATATGCAGCCAACACTTTATCACAAGCGGCCCGAACTTCATATACATTATGTACGTAAGCACAAAACAAGTCCGCGGGTTCGTCTATAGGAGGGTAATCTACCAGTTGAGAATGCTGCATTTTAACGGATAGCAAAAGCTCATATAAGGCATATTTCTTGATTTGGGAAACATCTTCTCTCTGCTTTTTTGCAAAACCAATTGCAAAGAAAAACAATGTTGCACTGAAAACAATCATTGTAGAGAAAATATTTGTCAGAATTTCCTTGATTCTTGGTATATCAAATACAAAATTCAACGTAACAAGGTCTTTTAAGGACACATCCGAATTAGCACCTATGAGTCCAATAAAACTCAGAATCAATCCGGCTATACAAGCTAATACATAATAACGCGAGCGTTTCATGTAGTTTTCTCCTATCTGTAAGTCCAATCGTCTTGCCAGTTTTTTAAGATTTATCTGTAGGTCATTTGAAGTTCGACAACAAACAATTGTATTTGGTAGGCTCTTTCTGATAGCCGATACTTTTGAGAGGTTTATTCCAGAAAAGCGAATTACTTGCCATTTCATTTTCTTTTGTTCTGATTTGGAACCTTTTATTCTGATGAAGATTTGTTCGTAAGTATTGTATAATGCCAATCCATATACAACCGGAAGATTGAACACTAACAGTACCAGCGGGAGCAATAGTGATTTTAAGGTGTCAAAACTTAAAAATTGATTTGGAGCATGGATAAGGCTGTAAATTGCATTAATCAACAGTATTATTCCCCACAGTACCAGCAAACCATCAAAGAAGCGTTTCGCAGATCGGTGCTTTTTATCTTGTCCGGCCAATACTTGTAGGACTGAAATCAAAACTGTTAAAGGGATAAGGATAATTTCCGTTATTAAACTGAAAGTCCAAAATCCTACAAAAAACTCAATTGCAACTACAATAGCAACATTTTCCCGAATTAGCTTTGAAAAGAATCGTCCACCGTCTGCTTTCTCAATCGCCTTGGCAAAAAGAGGAAGTTCAACAAACAATACCCAAAAGACAGTGTCTTTTAACAAAGTGAGATCCCAAAGTCCTGCCCAATTTAATGCGAACAACACCAAACCCAAAAAGCTGAGAAATACAATGTAAAATATCACAAATTTCTTGCAAAACAAAATTGGAATAGCAGTTTTTATAAATTGTCTTGCAGGTTTAGTAGGGAGAATGACAGCAAGACCAATAATAACCCAAATCCCGATAGCTATCTCTCGATTATTAAAGAATTCTTGGATTACTCCCATTTCGTTCACCTTTATAATCTGGCATCGTGATTAATCAGTGTAGAATTACCGGTACCAGCAGAGCCATAAATCATATCGACGTGAGAATTGGCAAACATCTGCCGAAGTGTTTCTTTCTTTCCATCATATTACGCTGTTTGTATCGGGAATTGCTTTATCAATTCTGAGTATCTGACCGCGCGCCTTCTTCTTTACTCAGTCCATTTTACCATAATCTTTCGATCAACATCAACCACGATCCGTTCAATACAATCAATAATCTCGCTCAACGGGACTTCCTTTCTGCTAGCTTTCAGCAGTTTGCAAAACACCTGATACTGTTTTTCATAGGCTTCTTTGTCTGCAATCGCCCTGTTCAGTTCCGCTTCGGCCTGCTCCTTTGCAGGCCGTGCAGCCGCAATGGCTTCTTTAGAACCTTCACCCATGACATACTTTTCATATTGCTTCATGCTGAAATCAGTAGCTTCCTCATATTTGAGAGAAGCTGCTTCAATGATGGAATCTATGCGTTGTATTTCCTGCTTATATTGATCTTTGGTAATAAAGTGATGATCGATGTACTGTTTTAGCTGGTAGTACACAGCACTGAGTACATCTTCCTCTCTGGCATACATTCCTGTACATTTATCCGCACCTAACCGATTTTTTGAAATGCAGGTGAAGAAATACCAATCCGCATGGTTCGTTCCGCGCTTTCGCTGCATCTTTCCTCCGCAGCAGGCACAAATAACTTTGCCTTTGAAAACATTCTCGCTCGCCTCCGGTGTGGGGCTGATATTAACATGGCGGGTGAACTCAATTTCACCCAGATGAAG
>OGDO01000790.1_pt1 | contig 12335 bp, 10 predicted proteins | sample 1570431 | NCBI WGS metagenome assembly OGDO01 (sample SAMEA2582183, study PRJEB24529) | metagenome | reverse complement strand
CTGAACCAGCTTCTGACGGAGATGGACGGCTTCCAGACCAATACGGGCGTCATCGTTTTGGCCGCCACCAACCGGGCCGACATCCTCGACAAGGCGCTGATGCGCGCCGGGCGTTTCGACCGCCAGATCGAGGTGGGACTTCCCGACGTGAAGGAGCGCGAGGAGATTTTCGACGTGCACCTGCGTCCGTTGAAGCTCGATCCGGAGCTGGACCGTACTTTCCTGGCCAAGCAGACGCCCGGCTTTTCGGGTGCCGACATCGCCAATGTCTGCAACGAGGCGGCGTTGATCGCGGCCCGTCACAATAAGAAATATGTGTCGCGCGAGGATTTCCTGGCGGCGATCGACCGCATTATCGGCGGTCTGGAGCGTAAGAACAAGATCATTTCCGACGAAGAGAAGCGGGTGATTGCCTATCACGAGGCCGGACACGCTACGGTAAGCTGGATTTTGGAGAATGCCAGTCCGCTGATCAAGGTGACTATCATTCCGCGCGGCAAGTCGTTGGGCGCGGCCTGGTACCTGCCCGAAGAACGGCAGATCACCACGCGCGAGCAGATGATGGACGAGCTGGCTGCGATGCTCGGCGGCCGGGTGTCCGAGCAGATCAATTTCGGCGAGGTTTCGACCGGAGCGCTCAACGATCTGGAGCGGGCGACCAAGATGGCGTATGCCATGGTGGCTTATTACGGTATGAGCGAGAAGGTCGGGACAATCAGCTATTACGACTCTACGGGCCAGAGCGACATGGCGCTGACCAAGCCCTATTCCGAACTGACGGCCCAGCAGATCGATGCCGAGGCTAAAAATACCATTGCCGAAGCCTATGCGATGGCGGCGGAGGTGCTCCGCAGCCATGCCGACGGTTTGAAGGAGTTGGCCGAACTGCTGTTGGAGCGCGAAGTGGTTTTTACGGAGGATGTGGAGCGTATCTTCGGTAAACGGAAAAAGGATATTCTGCGGGAACGGAAAGAGGCCGAGCAGAAGGCTTTGGCGGAGCGGAAAGCTGCATCCGGCGATGCGGAAGAGGCAGCCGGGAAAAAAGAGGTTGCGTCGGCCGAGCCCCGAAAGGACGAAGAAAAGATTTCCGGAACCGCCGCTTCCGCTGTGTCGGACGGAAAATCGTCGGCGGAAACGCCTGAAGTTTAACGAGGTTTACCCGAAAAAGGTTGAATTATGTCTGATAAAATAAGGAATCTTCTGGTGCGAACCTTGAGCGGTGCCGTCCTGACTGTCGTGGTAGTCGGAGCGGTGCTTTGGTCGCAGTGGAGTTTCGGAGTGCTGTTGCTGGCGATTCTCATCGGCGGTATGTGGGAGTTTTACCGGATGGCCCGCCAGGAGGATATTTACCCTCTCAAATGGCTCGGACTGGTTACGGGTACGGCTCTTTTCGTGGCGAGTTTCCTGCTGGCGGTTTCTGCGGAGCAGGTGGCGTTGTTGCCGAGAGCGCTTTCCGTCCTCTTGTGGTTGTTGCCGGTTTTTATTTTGCTCATACCACTGATGTTCGTCTGCGAACTGTTCCTCAAGCGTGCCCGCCCCGCCGCCGATGTGGGGGCGACGCTCGGAGGTGTCTTTTATGTGGCCGTGCCTTTGTCGATGATGGCCTATCTGCCTCTGCTGACGGGGAAGGGTGGCTGGAATCCCTGGGTGATTTTGGCCTACATCTTCATTATTTGGGCCAACGACGTATTCGCCTACCTGGTGGGGGTCAGCGTCGGCCGACATCATCTTTACGAGCGGATTTCGCCCAACAAGTCGTGGGAGGGGTTCTTCGGCGGCATCGTCGGTGCGATCGCCATGGGTTGCCTTGCCGCATGGTGGCTCGACGGTAGCTATTGGCTGTGGTGCTGTTTAGCTGCGATCGCTGCCGTGAGCGGTGTGTTGGGAGATTTGATCGAGTCGATGTTCAAGCGTGCGGCCGGCGTGAAGGATTCGGGCAATATTCTGCCGGGGCACGGCGGTTGGCTCGACCGTTTCGATGCGCTCATTTTCTCGTTGCCGTTCGTGGTCGCTTATCTGGTATTGCTGTATATTTCATAAGAAAACTTACTATCCGAATATGAAAATAAACAAGGAAGGCTACAAGATTATCGGGCTGACAGGAGTCGTTTGTTTCCTGCTTTGGGCGCTGATGTACTATCTGATGTCGCGCCATGCCGAAGCGGGACTGCTCTGGTTCGGATCCATTCTGCTTGTGCTGTTTTGGTTCTTTATCGTGGCATTTTTCCGGGAGCCGCGGCGTGTGAAGATCCAAGATGCGGAGTTGGTCTTCGCTCCGTGCGACGGCCGGGTCGTAGTGACCGAAATGGTGCACGAGAGCGAATACCTCGATCGGGAGATGCTGCAGATTTCGATCTTCATGTCGATTACCAACGTTCACATGAATTGGGTGCCGGTCGGAGGTACCGTGGAGTATTTCAAGTATCATCCGGGGCGTTTCCTGGTGGCGTGGCATCCCAAGTCCTCGACCGAGAACGAGCGGACGACGACCGTCGTGCGAACCCCCGACGGCAAGGAGGTGCTCTTCCGTCAGATTGCGGGTCTGATCGCCCGTCGTATCGTTTCCTATATGAAAGTCGGCTCGAAGGTGGAGCAAAATTCGGTTTGCGGGTTCATCAAGTTCGGCTCCCGCATCGACATCCTTCTGCCGAAGGATACCGAACTGCTCGTGGAGATCGGGGATCCTGTCGTGGGATCGCAAACTCCCATCGCCCGGTTGAAGTAACTTATTGGCGGCGGTTTTCGCGTTGCGGTACGTATGAGTATTACACCTCAAACATTGCTTCGTTTTACGGTGGGGGCGGCCATTACGGCCGTCGTCCTCTTTTTGATGTGGTACTTCAGCTCCATCGTGATCTACATTCTGGTTTCGGCGGTGCTGGCCATTATGGGACGCCCGCTGGTAGCCCGGATATCCCGAGGTCGGATCGGGCGATGGCGTGTGCCGCGCTGGTGCGGAGCGCTCGTTACGCTGCTGGTGATCTGGATCGTTTTCGCGGTGATGTGCGGGCTTTTCGTGCCGCTGGTGACCAACAAGCTCTACCAGTTGGCGCACCTCGATTTTTCGACGGTGCTGACTTCTGCCGAGGAGCCGCTGCAGCGTATTCAGGATTATCTCACTCACTTCTTCTCGTTGCCCGAAACCCAGGTGTCGTTCAAGGACACGCTGATCTTGTTCCTGCAGTCGCTGATTAATTTCGACACGATCAATACGGCGTTTTCATCGGTGGTGAGTTTGGCCGTTTCGAGCGTGATCGCCTTTTTTTCGATTTCGTTCATCACGTTCTTTTTCCTGCGGGACGACGGACTTTTCTATGCGATGGTAACGGCACTTTTCCCGGATCGATACCAACAGAACGTGACGCATGCCCTCAATTCGGTTACAGTGCTTCTGTTCCGCTACTTTCGGGGGATTTTGGCCGAGAGCTTCCTGTTGATGTTGGCCGTATCGCTGGTGATGATGGCTTTCGGCATGAGGGCGCAGGATGCCTTTTTCATCGGTCTTATCATGGGGGTTATGAACGTCGTGCCATACGCCGGTCCGACCATCGGCGGTGCTGTTTCGGTCTGCATGGGTATCATCACCCCGATCGAAGGGATGTCGATCGGCCATACGATGCTGGTCATTGCAGGATCGCTGTTGATTTTGAAGGGGCTGGATGATTTCGTGCTGCAACCGACGCTCTACTCCGAGCGGGTCAAGGCGCAGCCGCTCGAGATATTTCTCGTGATCCTGATTGCAGGGTCGTTGGCCGGGGTGATAGGCATGCTGCTGGCCATACCGCTTTATACCGTGCTGCGGGTTTTCGCCAAGGAGTTTTTCTCCCAGATTTCCCTGGTGCGCAAGCTGACCGAAAAGATTTGAGGCTATGTCTGTCTGGATCGAAGGAGAGGTGATGCACGGACGGCAACTGGGCCGTGAGTTGGGATTTCCGACCGCCAATATGGAGGTTGCGGATGCGGATACGATCGAAAGCGGAGTGTATGAGTCCTATGTGGAGATCGACGGTGTGGAGTATAAGGCCATGTCGAATCTGGGGAGCAACCCCTCGGTGGGCGGAGGTCCCCGACATCTCGAAACCCATATTTTCGACTTTTCGGGCGATCTCTACGGTCGGAGACTCCGGGTCGAGCTGCGGCGTAAGATCCGCGACGAGCGCAAGTTCGATTCGCTGGAGGAGTTGCAGCGCCAGATCGAACGGGATCGCAGCTGTATTTTGAGTTCGGAGAATCGGCGGCGATGACCGTGCGGCGGTTTATGCCCCTTTTCGGCCGGAGGCCGTGTTTACCGCTTTGTGGCTTCGATTCCCTTCGGCGGGAGTCGGTGTCGCAATGCGGCCGACGAGAACCAACGTTTCGGCGGTTGATTATGTATAATTGATTAAATGATAAAAAGTATGTTTTTGGATTTGTCCCTGCCTTACAAAGTGGCCGATATGTCATTGGCCGAATGGGGCCGGAAAGAGATTGAGATTTCGGAGCACGAGATGCCCGGACTGATGGCCATACGCCGCAAGTACGGCCCGCAGAAACCGTTGAAGGGCGTGCGTATCATGGGGTCGCTGCATATGACGATTCAGACCGCCGTGTTGATCGAAACGCTGGTCGAGCTGGGCGCCGACGTGCGCTGGTGCTCGTGCAATATTTTTTCGACGCAGGACCATGCGGCGGCGGCCATCGCCGAAGCGGGGGTTCCCGTCTTTGCGTGGAAGGGCGAAACGCTGCCCGAGTACTGGTGGTGTACGGCGATGGCCATGTCGTTCCCCGGCGGGAAGGGCCCTCAGTTGATCGTCGATGACGGCGGCGATGCCACGTTGCTGATCCACAAAGGATACAAGGCCGAAAACGACGCTTCGACGCTGGATTACGAACCGTCGTCTTACGAGGAGGAGGTCATTCTCGATACGCTGAAGAAGATTCTGGCCGAAGATAACGGCAAATGGCACCGAACGGTAGCCGAGTGGCGGGGTGTGAGCGAAGAAACGACGACCGGCGTGCATCGCCTTTATCAGATGCAGGAGGCGGGCGAACTGCTCGTTCCTGCGATCAACGTGAACGACTCCTGCACCAAGTCGAAATTCGACAACCTGTACGGTTGCCGCGAGTCGCTGGCGGACGGTATCAAGCGGGCGACCGACGTGATGATTGCCGGCAAGGTGGTGGTCGTTTGCGGTTACGGCGATGTCGGCAAGGGCTGCGCCCGTTCGATGCGTTCGTACGGAGCCCGGGTCATCGTTACGGAGATCGACCCGATCTGCGCTTTGCAGGCCGCGAGGGAGGGTTTCGAGGTGAAGACCGTCGAGAGTGCTCTGGCCGAGGGTAATATTTATGTGACCTGCACGGGAAACTGCGACATCATCACGCTCGAGCACATGCAGCGGATGCGCGATCAGGCCATCGTCTGCAACATCGGCCATTTCGATAACGAAATCCAGATGGCCCGTCTTGAGGCTTCGGATGCCGTGCGTACCAACATCAAACCGCAGGTGGATAAGTTCACCTTCCTCGACGGCCATTCGATCTTTATCCTGGCCGAAGGTCGCCTGGTGAATCTGGGGTGCGCTACGGGACATCCTTCGTTCGTGATGAGCAATTCGTTCACTAACCAGTGTCTGGCGCAGATCGAGTTGTGGCAGAAGAAACTGGAGGTGGGAGTGTATCGTCTTCCTAAACATCTGGACGAGGAGGTTGCCCGGCTGCATCTGGATAACCTCGGTGTGGAGCTTACGCAGCTTACGAAAAAACAGGCCGACTATATCGGCGTACCGGTCGAGGGTCCTTACAAGGCCGAGCATTATCGGTATTAAAAATAGATCGGGTTCCGTTCGGTGCCCGAAAATAAACCCGGCGTCAGGTTATCTGACGCCGGGTTTATTGTTTCGGGCTGCGGGCGATTGGTCGAGTAAGGTGCATCCGAAACAGGACGTACCGCTTGCTTTGCCTCCGGGGAAAGGAGGATAAAAAACGTCTTCGGAAAAATCCGAAGACGTTTTGAATGATCGGGTCGGTGGAATTAATAGCCGAACATCTCCTTTTGGCTCACGATCTGTACCGTGCCCAGCTTGCGCAGGTAATCCTGGTCGAGGTCTTTCAGGTCGCCGAGGATGCAATAGGTGTATTTGCGGTCCTTGATCCACTGTTCCTGGGCGGCTTTGAGGTCGGCGAAGGTCATGTCCTGGACCTTTTCGAAGATGGCTTTGTTGCGGTCTTCCGTTACGCCCAGATCTTTGTTGGCGATGTATTTCCAGAGCACTTCGTCCTTGATCGTACGCGAGGTCCGCAGATTGGTCAGTACGGCTTCTTTGGCCAGTTTGAAGGCTGCTTCCGATTCGGGCATGTTGTTGATGATCTCATCGAATGCGTCGATGGCCTGGGCCATTTTGTCGTTTTGCGTGGCGATGATCGCTGCGAAAAGATAATTGTCGTCCAGGTAGCTCGGATTGATCCACTCCGTGAAGGCCATGTAAGCCAGGCTGCGGGATTCGCGCATCTCCTGGAAGACGATGGCTCCCATGCTGCCGCTGTTGTATTCGTTGTACAGTTTCAGAGCGGGATCGACCGCTACGTCGAATTTTTTGCCCAGGTTCGAGTACTGGAGGAAGTAGAGCTGCGGCGCGTTGTAGTTGGCCAGGCAGACCTTGTTCTGTTCCGTAGGCTGGAACGCGATATTTCCCCGAGTCAGCGGTTCGAGCACTTCCGGCGTTTGGTGGTGTGCTTTCAGGTCGGCGAGCAGCCCGGCTTTGTCCTTAGGACCGTAATAGAGGATGGTGTGCTGCTTTTTCAGCAGGTCGCGGACCTTGCCGATCAGTACGTCCGACGTGAGCGCTTCGAGCTGCTCGTTGTTGAGGGTCGTGCGCTGGATAGCTTCTCCGCCGAAGAAGGCGAAACGCTGCAAGGCTGCGAAATTCGCTTCCTGGTTCAGTTTGTTGTCTGCACGTTTTTTCAGCAGGTCGGCCTTGTAGTTGGCGAGAATCTCTTCGTCGCCCTGTGCATTGGCTACCAGGTCTTCGAAGATATCCATGACCTGTCCCATGTTTTCGCTCAATCCCTTGAAGGTTATCGCACAGCGGTTCTGACTGGCCGACAGGTCGTAGTAGCAGGCGATGTCGTAGAGTTCGGATGCGATCTCCGCAGCTGTCTTGGCCTGGGTGCCGAGGTAGTCGATATAAGCGAAGGCATTGTTGAGCGCCGGATCGTTCAGCACGCCGGTATCGAAGAGGTAGGTCAGCGAGAAAAGGTCGTTGATGTCATTTTTCTTATAGAGGACTTCGAGGCTGGAATCGGTTTTGAAAATCTCCATATCGCGGTTGAAATCCACGAATACGGGTTCGATCGGAGTTACCGTCGAATTTTGAATTTCGGTCAGGAATGCACTCTGGGTGTCGCGGTTCATCTGGATCGGGGTGAGGGCCGGTTTGGCGATCTTCTGCACGCTGGGGTCCTCTCCCTGGCGTTTGTAGATAATGCCGTAATTCTCGGTGCCGAGTTTTTCATTGGCCCAGGCCACCAGTTGTTCCTTGGTGATGGAGCCGATGCGGTCGAGCTTGGTCACTTCGTCGCTCCAGGGAATGTCGTTGTAGAAGGACGAAAGGTACATTTCGACACGTCCCACGTTCGTCTCTTCCTCGCGCATGGTCGATACTTTCAGGTTGTTTACGACCGCCTTGATCAGCTCTTCGCTGAATTCGCCGTTGCGGAGTTTCGCTACCTCTGCGAGCAACAGATCCCGGACCTCGTCGAGGGTCTGACCCGCTTTCGGAAGACCTTGCAGCACGAGGGCTCCGTAGTCGGCCCGCTGATCCGGGTACGAGAAGGCGTCGAGTACTTTCTGTTGCTGCATCAGGTCGAGGTCGATCATGCCGGCCTGTCCGTTGTAGAGGATCCGGCTGGCCAACAGCAGGTATTCCGCATCGTCCGATGCGGCGTTGTCCGTGCGCCATGCCAGCGTTACGTTCGCGGCGTCGGGACCGTAAACCTCCTTGACGATGGGTTTGGTGATCGGGGCTTCGGGTTCGAAGGCGAGCTGCGGGATATTCTCGTTCGGCTGCATATCGCCGAAATATTTGTCGATCGTGGCGATCATCTGGTCGGGATCGAAGTCGCCCGAAAGCAGGATGGCCATGTTATTGGGCACGTAATATTGCGTGTGATAGTTCTTTACGTTGGTAATCGACGGGTTTTTCAGGTGTTCCTGCGTGCCGAGTACGGATTGTTTGCCGTAGGGGTGGTTCGGATAGAGCACTTCGCCGATCGTGGTGTAAACCTTACGGTTGTCGTCCGTCAGGGACATGTTTTTCTCCTCGTAGATCGTTTCGAGCTCGGTGTGGAATCCGCGGATCACGACGTTCTTGAAGCGGTCGGCCTGGATCCTGGCCCAGTTCTCGATCTGGTTCGAAGGAATGTTTTCGATATAGACCGTCCGGTCCATCGAGGTGTTTCCAGAGCACCGATCGCCGACATCAGTTTGTCGTACTCGTTGGGGATGGCGTATTTCGAAGCTTCGTAGCTGATGCTGTCGATCTGACGGTAGATTGCCGCACGCTCCGCATCGTCGGTCGTCTTGCGGTAAACCTCGAAGAGCTGTTCGATCTGGTCGAGCAGGGGCTTCTCGGCTTCGTAGTTGCTCGTGCCGAACTGTTGGGTGCCCTTGAACATCAGATGTTCGAAATAGTGGGCCAGACCGGTCGTTTCGCTCGGGTCGTTCTTGCCGCCGACTTTCACGGCGATGTAGGTTTCGATGCGCGGTTCTGCCTTATTGACGCTCATATAGACTTTCAGTCCGTTATCCAGCGTGTAGATACGGGTCTTGAGCGGGTCGTTCTTGACCGTTTCGTACGTGTACCCGGATGAATCGGTACAGGCCGTGGTAAGCAGCGCGAAGGCCGTTGCCGCGATTAATAACAGAAATTTTTTCATACGGTTTATATTTTAGAATGTTGTTACGATCCAGTTTTTTACGACAGGGTAGGTGTCCGACCAGACGAGGCAGATCATCCAGATGGCGGCTACGAGCTTCAATCCCGTACCTGCGATGAAGGCGAGGAAAGAGCCGAAGCCCGAACGGAACGCCTTGGCCGAGTCGCTGCGGTCGTGGATTAGCTCGCCGATGACCGCGCCGAAGAAAGGGCCGAGGATGACGCCGACCAATCCGCCCGCGAAAAATCCGGCGATCATGCCGACGGTCGCCCCGATCGACCCTGCCCGCGTACCGCCCACCAGACGTGCGAAATAGCCGGGCAGGAAGTAGTCGATGACCGAAACGGCCACTGTCACGGCCAGCCAGATCCAAAGTGTCGCGGACGATATTTCGGAATAGCTGCAAAAGGAGGCGCAGAGTAATCCCACGTAGCTCAACGCTACGCCCGGGATGATCGGAACGATACATCCGACGATGCCTGTGATCGAAAACAGGAATGCTGCGATCGAAAGCGCTATGTCCATAAAAATGCGGCCGGCAAAATAGGTTGCATCGTTTTTTTCGGTTCTCCGTCAGGCTGTGCCGAACTTGTTTGGCGTATGTCCTCGCTTTTCGGGAACTTTTATGCAAATATATGGGTTATCGACTGCGTCACCAAATATTTAGGGGCATTTTTGACGGTTCGTACCGCGTATGAAAAAATCCTGCCGTTGCGGGGCAGGATTTTCGATCGTTTGCCGGAGTTTTCTACCGGATCAGCTTGTTGGTTTTCGTATCCGGGAATATCACCCAGGGCTTGAAGGCTTTGGCTTCTTCGAAATCCAGCAGGGCGTAGGAGGCGATGATTACGACGTCGCCCACCTGCACCTTGCGTGCGGCAGGGCCGTTCAGACAGATCGCACCGCTGCCCCGCTCTCCTTTGATAATATAGGTTTCGAGGCGTTCGCCGTTATCGACGTCCAGTACCTGTACTTTTTCGCCTTCGATCATGTTGGCCGCATCCATCAACTCCTCGTCGATGGTGATGCTGCCCACGTAGTTCAGGTCGGCCTGTGTGACCGAAACGCGGTGTATTTTGGATTTGAGAACTTCGATCTGGAATTTCATCGCAATTTGATGTTATCGATTAAACGAATATCTCCGGCCTGTACGGCGATGCAGCCCTGTATAGCCGGGCTCTCTTCCCAGGTGCGGACCTGCTGCATGGTCGCCGCATCTACGACCTGAAAGTAGATTACTTTCAGCAGCGGATTGCTCTCTACCTGTGCCGTAACCCAGGCTGCGAGCTGGTCGGGTGTCGTCTGATGGGATTTTTCGACCGCAGCCTTCAATACCTTATATATATAAGGGGCCGCCGTCCGGTGATCCGTATCGAGCAGGGTGTTGCGCGACGAAAGCGCCAGCCCGTCCTCTCCGCGCACGATCGGGCAGGGGATGATCTCGACCGGAATGCGCAGTTGGCGTACCATTTCGCGGATTACCGCGATCTGCTGGAAGTCCTTCTCGCCGAAATAGGCTTTGGCAGGTTTCACCAGATCGAAAAGCCGACTCACGACCTGTGCCACGCCGTTGAAGTGGCCGGGTCGGGTCGCACCCTCCATCACTTTGTCGATCATGCCGAAGTCGAACGTGCGGGTGTCGGGTTCGGGATATACCTCCTCGACCGAAGGCATGAAAACATAGTCCGCACCGACCTCTTCGAGCAGGCGCAGGTCGGCTTCCGGGGTCCGGGGGTAATTTTTCAGGTCGGTTTTGTCGTTGAATTGTGTCGGATTGACGAATACGCTCACCACGACGGTCGCACACTCCCGGCGTGCGCGTTCAACCAGCGAACGGTGTCCTGCGTGGAGCGCACCCATGGTCGGGACGAATCCGATGCCGGACCGGTCCCGGCTGCCGAGTGCCCGGCGCAGTTCCTCGCTGTTTGTGATTGTTTCCATTTTCTTGGTTTGAAAAGTTAGTCGTATTGACGGCGGCAAAGGTAGAAATAACAATTAAGAATCGGAAGAGAAAAATTCAAAAAATGGGAAGAGCGCTCCATCTCTCCGAATCCATGCGGTCGAAAGGCGATTCCGGGTTTGGCAGGTTTCTTGCGGATACCAGGTAGAAACTTAAATTCGTATTATTATGGCAGATAAAATTTATGATGTCGGTCGATTCCGACACTCCATCGACAATTGGCAGCTCTCCATGTTGCTCGGTATTATTTTCTTCATCGTGGGCATCGTCGTCTTTTTCGAGCCGGGCGGCACTTATCTCGCGCTTTCCGTGCTGTTCGGGATCGTCGTGATTCTCTCGGGCGCTTTCGAACTGTATTTGGGTACGAAGGCTCCCACCGGGTCGGGCATGGGATGGTACATCGCAGGCGGTGTAATCGAAATCCTGCTGGGTATCCTGCTGCTGTGCACCCCGTCGATGCTCTTCACGATCCTGCCGTTCGTGCTCGGCTTTTGGCTCCTCTTCCGGGGATTCATGGCCGTCGGCGTCGCCAGCGAGATGATGGGTGTGGGTATCAAGGGCGCCGGCTGGACGATGACGCTGGGTATTCTCGTGATTATTTCCGCGTTTCTCGTTCTGTTCAATCCGATTATCGGTGTCGGTGTAGTCGTGTTCTGGGTGGGATTGTCCCTGCTGCTGGCCGGTGTCGATTTGATTGCACACGCTGTCACTCTGCGGCGGTTGCGCAAGGAGCTGTAACGGTCGATAATGTTCCGATTCGTCTTCGGCCTGGCAATATTTTGCCGGGCCGAAGCGTTTTTTATACAGATTCCCGATGAATTCCCGGCAGCACGATCAGAATGTCTTCGATCTGTCTTTTGTTCTTTATGTCAAAAAATTGTTAGAATATAGCCGTTGGTTTCATTTTTTTGTTTATCTTTACAATAATTTTAAGAAAAGACTTGAAATAGAGGTGTCGCGGCGTGCCGTTTTCTGCCGGGAGAGAGGAAGCGTCAGGGAATTTATAGTATTGAAGAATGAAATAAACGGAGAAGGGCTTGTGCGGTTGAATATGCGGGCTGTCGAATACGGCCCGATAAAACGGAGCCCACTATCTGCTTCCAAAACGGATACGGTCCTTGAACGGATGTCGGAAGCGGCTTTTCAAGATATTATTTGATGTACTTCCTTGGAGGCGTAGTGTCTCGAGTCCTCTCCGGGGAGGGCCCGCGGTAGCAGAATTACAGATGCACCCAAGTCACGAATAGGTGACCATTAGATAATGGTACATTACTATATGATATGATTGCAGTTAAAAAATAGAACTACTTTTATTCATCCGAAGGAGGGGCGGTTTTGATCGTTCGGCCCCGAGTTCATAAATTAATTAATTTAGGGATAGTCATTTAATTCCTTCAATTTGAGTTAACCAGCAGACTTTCCCTTATTTTTCCGATCATACTCATCGTTTTTTATATCA
>OGDO01000785.1_pt1 | contig 12424 bp, 9 predicted proteins | sample 1570431 | NCBI WGS metagenome assembly OGDO01 (sample SAMEA2582183, study PRJEB24529) | metagenome | reverse complement strand
CGCCAAATATGTTTGCCTTTGGTGTCCTACATTCTCGGCCTATCTTGAAAAGAAGCGTTCTGAGGGAAAGCATTACAATGTTGCCATCTCTCATGCTGCTAAAAAGCTGGTAAGGCTTATTTTTGCTATGCAGCGTTCTGGAAAAGCCTTCTTAGCTGATTATTAAGCGTGCGATTTTATACGGAGCGAGTATCCGACAACGGATGCTCTTGTTTGCTATACCAATTTTCACCACCTTAAAATTCCTCTCGAAAATTTTGTTTTGGGGCTTGACTTTTAATAGTTAGTCTTTTTCCTTCTGCTTTTCTACCTATTATTAAAACATTGGAATCACCCCCTACAGTGAATTCAGGAAATCGAGCGCAGAGTCTGGTATAGTATTCGCTGGCGGTGGGCTTGGAACAGCGTTGGTTATGTTGACTGCCTGCAACTCCTCCCGCACCACCTTGCGGATGCTTTTCTCCAGCCTATCCGTCTGCTCCGTTGCAAGAATGGCTTGTACCAGAAACTCTTTGCGTTTGGCTGACGGCATCTGCTGCAGCAACGCCCACGCGCGGCGGTGTTGCGGTTCGTTGAGGTTTGGGCGAAAAACATATTGCGGTCGTTTCATACCTCGCTTTTACGACGCGACACGGCGGTCAATGCGCGCTCGAACCCAACGGCATTCACCTTGTCGTCCAGCAGGAAAATTGTCTTGCAAAGCGCATCTTTGGGGCTGAGGTGGCGGCTTACCACCGATGCGCCGCCACCCAGCAGCACCGCAGGAATCGCGTGCAAATCAAAGCCAGCCTCCATCGTGGCAGAGAGCAGATGCTCTGTGTACTTGCGACCTTGTTTGTTCACAATGTCGCGCACCGTATCGCTGACCGTGCAGGGCTGACCTGCCAGCATATTTTCGATTTGGGCATCTGTGAGGGACAGCCCAGTTTCGCGCCGCACCTGTTCCCGAATGTCATCCACGCAGCGGATCATGCCGAGTTCCAAGCTGTGCGCAGTGTCAGCCGCAGGGATGGCGTTGTCGATGCGCATAAGGTCCACTGTCCAGCCGCCCAAATCCATGAGGAGCATGGACGGTTCATCCTGCAAAAGCCCCACTTCGGTCATAAGGGCGGCGTAGCCTTGGGGGAAGATGGCAACTTCTTCGATAGTGATGCTGTACTCCACGCCCTCGAACTTGTAGTTCACAGGCTGGTTGCTTCGCAGCAGATACTCTTTGAACTTGGGTTTGTCGCGTCCGAAACTCGTCAGCGGCAGACCCGCCGCAATGCGCACAGAACATTCGGGCGGCAAGCCGCGCTGCCGGATTTCTTTTGCAATCGCTGCCAGCGTCAGCAGGTAGTAGTTGTCGTTCGCAGTCTTATCCCGTTGGATAGGCTGCCGCCCGGAGCCACAAACAAAAAAGCACCCGCCAAACTCTAAGAGTCCTTGGCGGGTGTAGGGTTCGTGTTCTCCGTAGCTTGTCAGCCCTGCCGGGAACGAGCAGTGGGCTGTTTTGATGGCGTAGTAGCCGTGGTCGATGCCGATAATGATGCTCATGGGAAATACCTCCATTTTTTGTATTCTACAATCTATAATAAACGGTTGCCTTTTGGGGCTTCCGGAATTTTTGCATGAAAAAAGCGGTTCATTGGTATTGTACCAACAAACCGCCATTAAGGACTTGGAGAGCTTATTTTGACAGTCCTCTCCCCTTCTGATATAATTTACTCTTGATTGTCGCCTCCAAATTATGAGGGAGGTGAACGCTTGAGTTTTCAGGAAATAATTTTGCTGCTTACTTTTATTGGCAGCTGCATATATGCCACCGTTTCTCTTACACTAAAAGTTCTTGAATTTCTCTTAAAAAATAAAAAGAGCCGCTGACTTAGACAGAAGTCAGCGGCAAATGAAAGCACTCCACAAAGCGGCAATCATTATGAAAATAGCCTTACGTTTCCGTAAGGCTATTTTTGGTGCACCATCGGGGACTCGAACCCAGGACCCACTGATTAAGAGTCAGTTGCTCTCCCAAATGACTCAAACTAAGCCTATCCTCAAAAGCGTTCAAACCTCTTTTATTGCACTATCATCGTTGTTCCATGTCAAACTCGATTTGCTCTTATTCGAATTTGCATTTTTTAAGCAGCCCGATACCACACCAAAGTCGAACACCATTCACTAATTATGATAGTTCTATGCCTACTATTCATGGATTGAATCACCTTTTGCGGCTCGTGCCATAATTTTATACACAGTGTCCATATACTTAAAGCCGCACTCAACCGACGGCAATTCATACTTCCGAATACCATTTTGCAGAGCGCTGCTTTTGTTGTAGTATTATGATTACTTTAATTAGCGAAAGGAGCCCTCCCTATGACTGAACCGCAAACATTATCTGCATATTTCACTTACTGCAAGTTGCAAAAAAACCTGGATAATAAAACTCTAAAGGCATATCAGATTGATCTCAAACAGTTTGTCGATTTTTATCCAAAACCAAAAACGGTTACTCGTACTGACATGGAACTATACATTGAGCATCTCATGGAACGCTACAAAGCGTCTACAGTGAAGCGTAAAATTGCAGCGCTAAAAGCGTATTACCATTACCTAGTCTATGAAGAAATTCTGGAACACAGTCCCTTTGAAAAAATTCAACTGCATATTCGCCAGGAAATTTTACTTCCTAGAACTATTGATCGCCCGATACTTGGTGCCATCTTTTCCGCCGCTTACCGCGAACTTTCGACCGCCCATTCCAAAGTTGCCCGCCAAGAAACAATTAGAAATATCGCCGTACTTGAGCTTTTGTTCGCTAGTGGGATTCGTGTTTCCGAGCTTTGTACAATCACCTGCGATAACTTGAATTTAGATAGCCAGGTTGTTCTTATCCGTGGGAAAGGTAGTAAAGAGCGAAAAATCTACTTGGCTTCTGCCCCTGTGATCCGAGCACTAAAAAAATACTTGCAAGTTAGAGTTCCTCGCGTTGCCGACGAGCCCTTCTTTTTTTTGAACAGAGATGGGAACAGATTGTCTGAGCAGTCTGTTCGCAGGATTATTAACCGATACACCGATCTATCAAACCAGCCCGGCCACTATACTCCACATATGTTCCGTCATTCTTTTGCCACGTATTTATGGGATGCTTGTGGCGACGTTTACGAAGTAAAAGAGATTCTGGGGCACAGCTCAATCAAAACTACTGAGCGTTATGTCCATGCAAGTTTTGAACGTCAAAAAAAAGTGCTTTCAGCCATGCATCCGCGAGCGACCTTGAAGTTTACTTACTAAACAGCAACGTTTACGCTGCTCATTCGCTCCTTCCCGCACACCACTAATAAAGGATAATCTCTAATTATCTGTTGTTCGAGGGTAATCTATTTGGGGAAGAATAGGAGCTATCGGCGGGTGAAATTATGGAGCACGGAATAATTAATGGTTTTTCTAACCGGGATAAGTTAATTGAACGGTTGGTCGATTCCTATAATAATAAGACAGCTCCAGAAATCATATTATTAACAGGACCTGCGGGTTCCGGAAAAAGCTTTGTGGCAAATAATGTTGTAAAAAAGTGCGAAAAAATATCTCGTATGCGGTCTTATATAAATCGTGGAGATAGTTTTGTTTCCCCTTCCGCTGTAGGGAATATGCCGAAACTAAGAGTGGATAACCTATCCCTTTCTGCAAGCTTCCTATATATGTCTGCTGGCTTGGAGGTCGGAGCACACCGCGAAGAGAGCCAGTATAACCACCTAAAGGCCTTGTTGCGATCATTTCAAAACCATCGGTTTCTGTTTTGTTTAGATGGCCTATCGAGTGCTCATAGTCAAGTGAAGTCGATGGCACAACTCCTGCTATCTCACCGAGAGGATTTGGAAAGGGCATTATCCTCAAAGGTTTATTTTCTGGTTACAGATACTAGTGATACCATGTTCTTAAGCATGGGAAGCGGGGCAGAACGAATTACACATTTTGAATTAAGTCCCTATGATTCAGATGATATTTTAGAGTATTTAAAAAGCAGACATTTGGAGCTGTTGATTACCGACACTGTAAAGCAAAACATTCTGCAAATACAAAAAATCAGTGGCGGAAATCTGTACCTTGCCGATTTTCTCTTTGTTGATCTAACTTTCCAGAACAAGGACTATTTTGCAGCGTTGGAGTATGTTATCAAAAGACGGCTTGCGAAACTCAAGGCAGATGGCCTGAACAAAGAAATATCTGAATCAGATATGGAAGATATTATTTTGTCATCATCACTTGCCATACAGCCCTTCACAACCACTGAAATTTCATCTATTACGAATAGAAATGATAATACAGTTGCAAACAGCCTGGACATAGCAAAAGAAGAGGCATTTCTTGACAAGAGTTTAGATTGTTTTTACGATTTTCCCTGCTATCAGATTAAATCTGCGCTTGAAAAGCAAAGTATTGAGAAGCGAAGAGAACGACTCCTACACTACTATCAGTACTATACTGTGAATGAGCAGGATGAGTATTACATCCGAGCATTTTACTTGATAAAATATTATAGGGCTATTGGACCCCAGGCATTTGCGTTGTTGGGACTTGCTTATACTAGCAGATTTTCAAGCATAGATTTTGATTTACTTTCTAAAATAGATGATGCAATAAATAAGTACGGAACAGCAGAGCAGAAAGAGGATTTCCAAGAAATCAAAGATTTTTACGAGATGATCGTCAAATCACCTGATACACAAGATCTTCAGGGATTGCATTCAGCTTACTTGAGATTAAAAAGGAAAGGCTTTGATGTGCCTCTCAAAGCTGAGCTATCACGAGCATATTTTCACTACCTATACCGGACACATTCCCCCTATAATCAAGACTTGAAACTGCTCTTTGAAGAATGTCTGTCATATGCAAATCATGAGATTCTTTTAACTGATTCTGTTAATCCCATTAAGCTAAAGCCAATGGATGAAACAATTGTACGTCTCAACATCATTTATACCGAGGCACCCTACCTTCTAGATGTTTTAAATCGAGATGACGAGTTTACCGAACTCTACAAGTTGAGTTTGAGTCTTTCAAACGCCTGTAGTTCAAAAAGCGCAAAGGGGCTTGGGCAGTATATTGAAAATGTATTTAACCGGAAGGCCTTTCTTTTCGTGAACCAGACCCAATGTACCCCTTATTATGAGCGTGCCAAGTCCTACTTTTCTAGAAATCAAATTTGGGATGAAATGTGTCTGACCTTGGTTTGTCAGGCTGGAACCGACATTGTAATCCAGCAATATGATGACGCTCAGGAACTGTGCAAACAGGCACAAGAAATTGCAGACCACTATGGAATCACATTGCCACAACCCGAAAAACTGCAGAACAATTTTCTGATTGCGGAATTCTTGCAGGCAGAGGCGCAGGCAAAAAGTGAAAAGGTCTGCTTGACCAAAGCCAGGCAGACCTTTTCTAAGCTGAAAAAATTATTACATAAAAAGCCGTGCGCCACAGAGTTTGTCATACTTACCAATATATGTTCTCTTTGCCTGTACAGTGGCAATGATCAGCAGTATTTGAAGTACAAGGCTATGTTAGAACGTCAAATGACCTGCAAGGATGTATCTGATGTTAGTGATTTGGATATTGACGATTTTTATCGGTACTACTTTGCCTGGTTTGAGGTTTTCCGCATGATTCGTGATGGAAACTGGGAAATGGCAGAACAGTTAAGCCAATCTGTTCATGGATTTATTCCTGCACTCTTTAAGAAGCAGGAGAAATTCTGGGAAATGAAAGACCAGGCCCTTGCTGACGTAATACGGAAACGCATTTCAATGAGTGCCTACGATTTCTGTCACAACCTAGTGCATGTCAATCGTAAGGAAAACACTCTGTCGCGTTTCTTTTTCCGTGGATTGATGCTTTCGGATCTGCAGTATACTTCGTACAATTAAGCATCTCGGTAGTTAGAAAGCATACAAGTCACAATTACCTTGTAAATGTCTTCATACTTCAGATTATATTGGTCAAAGAGGTAGGCAATCGAGCTGTGGCGGATTGTATACGGAGTCCCAGCGATGTCAAACAAGTAGGGAATTCCGTCCCTCACTCTAAAGTCGAAGCGAGCATAATCCTTGACATCCAATATTTCCGCAGCTTTGGCCGCCAATTGCCGAACATCATTGGCGGCAGCTCCCTCCAGTAACTTGAATGTGTATCGATAGGAGTTTGAGATTTGGGAATCCATGAATTCCTGATCATCAGGAAAAACGATTTCCACCGGATCCAGGGCTAAATATTGTCCTTGGTATTTTACGACTAACACCTCACATTCTGGCCCGGCAATAAACTCCTGTACTAAAACGCGTTTGGAGTTTACTGCTGTGGCCGTATTATAAAACTGCTGGTATGAGTCATGGCTCAGTCTCATTTTGCAATGGGGGGTTAGCCCTATGCTGGCAGACTCATCAATATTCTTCATCAGGATATCCAAACCATTAAACACGTCCAAGATGTCTGCTTGCGTGGTACGGTCAGGAAGAAATTCGTATGTAATAGGTACTGGGATACCGTTTTTGGAAAGAATGTCGCCATAAATCCTTTTGTTTCTAAGAAGGGAGATCACAAATGCGTTGCTCCCTGTATATTTTATGCCATATAGATCACAAAATGCTGGAATCAAGGATTTCTTGCCGGGATTCACTCCGTCACGCGAAAAATTATAAACGATGCAATCCTTCGGCTGTATTTTATTATGGATGACATATTCAATAAAAGATATCTCACTGTAAAACACCCGGGCAAATCCAAATACATTAAATAATGCGGACGCAATCTCAGCAAATTCCATACGGGAGAAAAACTCGCTTTCATCAGCATGGGAAATGCGGGGGTCACTTTCACGCACGGTTTTGGTTTGTGCATCGGCGACTATATACATGTCAAAATTGATATCTTCATGCTTGTATTGTTCTAGTATCTTATCAATTATTTGTTTCCCTTTCATAGTAGATCCTCCATAGGAAAGCGGAGCGTTTTGAAATAGGGCTTCATTCCTAGTTTTCGATAGAATTGAAGAGGAAAAATAGTTAATAAAGAGAGGTGCATATGCTATGCCAGGTATACTCGTGGTTGAAGATGATGAAAATTTAAATCGTGGAATTACATTTTCACTGAAAAAATCCGGATATGAGGTTTTTTCAGCAGAATCAGTGAAAAAAGCGAAAAGAATTGCAAGTGATAATAATGTGGATGTTACCATTTGTGATGTGAATCTTCCGGATGGGAATGGACTGGAATTTGTAAGGTGGATGAGATGCAATTATAATACATACATTATTTGTCTTACAGCACTAGATCAGGAGATGGATCAGGTCATGGGATATGAAGCAGGGGCAGATGATTATATTACAAAGCCGTTTAGTCTTTCGGTACTTCTTTTGAAAATAGAAGCACATTTCCGCCGCAGACAGGAGAAAACGGAAGCCGGAAAGATGATTTCGGGAGATATCGTATTTATCGCAGGAGAAATGAAAGTCCTGATAAAGAGTCGTGAAATCAGTCTGACAAAAACGGAGTTGAAAATGCTGACTTTTTTTCTTCAGAATCCGAAACAGATTCTTTCAAAAACACAAATATTGGAAAATGTGTTTGATCTGGAAGGGGATTTTGTGGATGAAAATACAATCGCTGTCAATATCAGAAGACTCCGTGAGAAAATCGAAGACAATCCGGCTGCACCGGTCTATATAAAGAATATCAGAGGTCTTGGGTATATATGGAATCAGGAGGTAAGGCAGTGACAAAGAGATATCGCAAGAAGATTACAGTAGTGCTCTCCTTGGTATTACCTGTCATAGTATTGTTTGCAATATTAAATTGCTTTACCACGTATGTGTTTTATGAAGATTATAAATATAAAATGAATCTTATGACAGAGATTGCTGCAAAGGAAGAATTTTCCGGTCTGGATGCTGTTTCGGAATTGCTTAAGGATAAGGATATTGAAACTAACGAACAGGGAAGGCGATTATTGGAGCAATATGGATACTGGGGAAATAAAGGGAATACATTTTATTCGCAATTCCGGCATCAGGTTATGGTGACCGGTGCCATAAGCACTGTGATATGTGTGCTGCTTTTGACTTTTTTATTTTATTGGAAGAAAAAAGAAGATGCGTGTCATCAGAAAATTTTAGACCAGTTGGAAGAAATTCTGATCAGATTCCGTGAAAATAAATTTGATGATTTACTGAAAACGGAAAATCATGCAGAACTGGAAAAATTGAATGACCAGCTTGAAGCAATCGGACATCATATTCAGTTGCTAAAGGAAGAAGCACGGGAAGAAAAAGAGAGCACGAAAGAAATGGTTTCTGATATCTCTCACCAGTTAAAGACACCGGTTGCAGCTTTGGATACATGTTTTAGTGTGCTGATGCAGAATGACTTAAGTGCCACAGAACAGGAGGAGTTTCGTATCCGTTGTCGGAGTGCTCTGGATGGACTGGAGACATTATTGCAGTCGCTTCTTGAAATATCCAAGATGGAAACTGGACTGATTCAGATTAATAAGAAAAAACTTCCGCTTATGGATACTGTCATATCTGCTGTGAATCGTACATATCCAAAAGCGGATGAGAAAGAAATTGAATTCGTTTTTGACTATGAAAAAGAGCTGGAAACATGCACGATTATGCAGGATAAAAGATGGCTTGGTGAAGCTGTGATCAACGTTCTGGATAATGCAATCAAGTACAGCCCGGATGGTTCAAAAATATTTATCCGGTTACAAAAAAGAAACGATCTTGTAAGAATGGAAATTGAGGATCAGGGAATTGGTATTCCGCAGAATGAGTATCACAAAATTTTTCAACGATTTTACAGAGGAAGTTCCAGGAAGGTCATGGAAAAGAGTGGTACAGGAATCGGACTTTTTCTATCGAGAGAAATTATCGAAAAACACGGAGGTACAATCATGGTAACCTCCGGCAAAAAGAAAAAAGGAAGCACGTTTGTGATTCAATTACCATATGTTGGTTAAATTTTAAGTGGGCAGAAATCTTACAATTCTGTAAGACTTCTGCTCGTTTTTTGAAAGTGAAATGAAAGATTATCCTGATACAATTTGGATGTAGGTTGAAAAATGACCAAATATATAAACAGGCAAAGAAAGCGTGCTGAAAAGGTAAGCTTTACAGAATTGAAAAGGAGGCAACACATGAGTGTGATATTAGAAACCAAGCAGCTTTGTAAGTTTTATGGCGCAGGTGAGAATCAGGTCAAAGCGGTCAATCAGGTGGACATTCAGATTGAGCAGGGAGAATTTGTCGCAATTGTTGGAAAGTCAGGTTCCGGTAAAAGTACATTACTTCATATGCTTGGAGGGCTAGACACCCCTACAAAAGGCAGAGTTACTTTAGCCGGGAAAGATTTATACAGGATGAAGGAAGATGCCCTTGCTGTTTTCCGCAGAAGAAAAATCGGATTTGTTTTTCAGGCATTTAATCTGGTTTCATCTGTTAATGTCTGGGAAAATATTGTACTGCCACTGGGGCTGGATGGAAGAAAAGTGGATGAAGCGTATGTAAATGATATTATTGCAACTCTGGGGATTGAAAACCGGATTTATAATCTGCCAAATCAGTTATCCGGAGGACAGCAGCAGAGAGTAGCAATTGCAAGAGCACTGGTGAATCGTCCGGAAATTATATTTGCAGATGAGCCGACAGGCAATCTTGATTCTAAGACCAGTGATGAGGTAATCGCTCTGCTTAAGATGACAGCAAAAAAATATGGACAGACAATTGTAATGATTACCCATGATGACGAAATTGCACAGGTCGCTGACCGTATTCTGGTGATTGAGGACGGACAGGTGGTGGATTTCAGATGAAGACAATAAGCAGGATTGCATATAGCAATGACAAAAAGAACAGGACAAGAAGTATACTGATCATGATGGCAATCTGTCTGACCACGATGCTGCTTGTTATCATCAGTACTGTGGGAAATGGGGTAATTCGTTTACAGAAAAGTCAGGCGGCAAGCTCATACGGAAGCAACTACGGCCTGTTTATCGCCGCAGATGGTACGCAATTAAAAGAAGTGGAACGCAGAGCTGAGATATCTGATATCGGCATCATGTGTACGGAGGGCATCCTGAAAGGGAGTGAAAATGGCGGCTTTGTCAGTGCGGATGAAACGGTCAGGAAAATGCTTCCCTATAATCAGGAATATGTGTTGAAGGAAGGTACCTATCCGGAAAAGGCGCAGGAAATTTCCGCAGGACGCGCTTTCTTTGATGCAGTGGGATACCATGATGTAAAGGTCGGAGACACCGTAACATTGGAGTACCGTTCCGGCATGCAGTCGGAATACGCACCGGTGGAATTTACTGTCAGCAGGATTTTATATGACCGGGATGAATATACCATCGAGGCTTCCTATGTTGTATTCGGTTCGCAGGATTTTTATAATGAGCGTGTTGCGGAGGGTGACAGGCAATATAATATCTATTTTACCTTGAGCGATTCTGCAAATGTATCTATGAATAATGTTGCGCCTGTTATAAAAGAAATCGCGGATTCCTGCGGCATTGACCAGAAAAACGTGATCATCAATGACCTCTACCTGCAGTGGGTATTGCAGCCGAGCTATGAAATGATTGTGGTTTGTGGAACCCTGATCCTCGGAATCGTGCTGTTTTCCGTTGTGGTCATTTATAATATCTTCCAGGTCGGGATCGCCCAGAAGGTTCAGGAGTACGGAAAAATCAAGGCGCTGGGTGCAACCAGAAAGCAGATGAAGCAGTTGATCTTTCGTGAGGGCATTCTTCTGGCGGTTCCTTCGATACCGCTGGGGCTGCTGTTTGGTTTCCTGATTGCAAAAGTCGGCTTCAACTGGCTGGTGGAGCAGGGAAATCTGGTATCGTCCGGAATCAAGAACCATCCGGTGCCTCTGTTTTCACTGACAATTATGCTCATCTGCATTTTTGTATCGTTTCTTACGGTCGTTTTGGCTCTGCGCAAACCCATGAAAATTGTTTCCCGGATTTCACCCATCGAAGCGACACGGTATCTTGACGGCTCCAAAACTCAAAAACAGGGCAAACGAAAAGGCAGAAAAGATGTCACCGTTTTCTCCATGGCAATGGCAAATGTGACAGGCAATCCGAAAAGAACCATTGCTACGATTCTTACCATGGGGCTTTCCTGTGTATTGTTTGTAATTATCTCTAATTATGTTGGGAATATTGACACGGAGCACGAGGCGCGGATTGCAATCAACCATGGACAATTTGAGTTACAGCTGGATTATTCCCAGAATTATGATGAAGCCTATCCGGAGAATAATCTGGATACGATTCTGACAGATAATCCATTGAATGATTCAATGATTGAAGAAATCAAAAGCATTCCAGGAGTGACAGATGTCATGACGAGAGAGATTGTCTCTGTAAATCTGAACGGAACAAGATTTCCGGCTGATATTGTGAGTAAAAATGATTTTGATTTTATGCGCCAGGACGGGGATATTGGCTCTATGGACTATGATCAGGCGGTAAAGAATGGTGAAATTTTCTTTGGCTGGTCGGCGTGGATGGAACAAGATGGATATGCTCCGGGTGAATCCATTGCATTTGACTTTGAGAATGGAAGTGGAACCTATACCTATCAGGGAAAGATTGCAGGATCCTTTGTAAGCGCGGACACTTATCTTGTCATTCCGGAAGGTGTATACCGTTCCATGAATCTGAGAGGAACAGCCTATGGCTATCTGTGGGTGGACTGTGATAAAAAAGATGTTGCATCTGTGGAACAGAGTCTGAATACTTTGATTTCTAATACTTCGCATATAAAAATGGATACCTATCATGCACAGTTACAATATACAGAATACACAAGCCGTATGATGAAGCTCGGCTGTTATCTGTTCATGGCAATTGTCGGTCTCATTGGGTTTATGAATCTGGCAAACACCATGATCATCAATATCACCACGAAGAAGCAGGAATACGGTGTGCTGCAAGCGGTAGGCATGACCAATAAGCAGTTGAATCTGTGCTTACAAATACAGGGCTTGATTTTTACGGTTGGCACCATCTGCGTCGCACTTGCTGCCGGTCTGCCCCTTGGCTATGCACTGTTTTCCTATGCGAAGCATAATGGGATGTTTGGAATGAACGTTTATCACGTTCCTCTTATCCCGATTCTTGTTATGATTCTTCTGGTTGGTATTCTACAAATTGTGCTTTCCTGTGTTTTAAGCAGTAATCTGAAAAAGGAAACGCTGGTTGAAAGAATAAGGTATCAGGGATAGCAAGTAATATGTAATGAACTAGGTCTTAACGAAGAGGAGAAATAGATAACTTCCATTTGAGGAGGTGAACACTTTGGATATTGAGAAAGCCAAATCATATTACAATCAAATAAGAAGTGAAGATTTATGTGATTGTGATTATTGTAGAAAC
>OGDO01000782.1_pt1 | contig 12490 bp, 9 predicted proteins | sample 1570431 | NCBI WGS metagenome assembly OGDO01 (sample SAMEA2582183, study PRJEB24529) | metagenome | reverse complement strand
TCAGGACCATGGATACCAAAATTCTTCTGGTCGTTCAACAGCTGAACCCAGCTATCATCCTTAAAGCAAACTGCACCGCCCTCAATGGTGTTGAACACCTTAGTAGCATGGAAGCTGAACATGGATGCGTCGCCAAAGCAAGCGGTGGACACGCCCTTATACTTCACGGCAAAGGCATGAGCTGCATCATAGATCACCTTCAGGCCGTATTTCTTTGCAATTCGATCAATTTCCTCAACATCGCAAATGTTTCCATACACATGTACCGGAACGATGGCTACCGTGCGGTCTGTGATAAGCCCCTCGATCTTCGTCACATCCATGGTATAGTCTTTATCGTTCACATCGCAGAACACCGGAATAAGCCCATTGCGAACAATCGCATGAGTGGTAGAAGCAAAGGTAAACGGCGTAGTGATCACCTCACCGCCCTCCGGCAGGTTCATGGCAGCAATGGCATTTTCCAGAGCCAGATGACCGTTGGTATAAAGAGCCACATGTGGTACGCCCAAATATTCCTCCAGCTCTGCCTGCAACTGCTTATGTTTTACGCCCATATTGGTCAGCCAGTGGCTTTCCCAAATAGGACGAATTTCTTCTATGTACTCATCCAGGCTTGGCATAGACGAACGTGTCACTAAGATATTATCAGACATATACTTTCACTCCTCTTTTATATTCATGGTCATCTTAACCATTTCGGCAATTTTTATCATATCTTCTTTTCCATATCGTTGGTCAATTGGAATCGGAAGAATATCAGCTGCGTAATGGTATTCTAAACTATCTACTGGGCATTCTTTCAGCACATTTGGCCATAAAGTCGGAATGTAGATCTTTTCTTTTTGCAAGACCTTTCGGATTTCAGAGCCATTCCGAATCAAAAGCGGGTACATAAATGCACCATAAACACTTTTCAAATTCAGCTCATTTATATCCCGAAATTCTGCATCCAAAAAATCAAAGTTTTCCTGTCGTCTTTTTGCCACAGCTTCATAGTCGATTCCATGCAGAAGATTTTCCGTCAGGCGGGACATTCGCTTTACCGGTTCTGTTGCAAACAGCTTATTGTTCGCTGCATATTCGCTATAAAACTCATTTGCGCTGCGCTCATATCGTCCCAGCAAAAAATGCATCCGTTCAAACGATTCATCTTGTGGGATTTCTTTACTCAGTCTCATATCGCTATACAAGAATGCACCATCTGCCACACCAAAGTATTTGCGGCAGGTGTAGAGCGTATCCAATCCATCTACGGGCATCTGAAAATAACTTTGTGCATTGTCAACTATGACGCGATCATATCGTTGCTTCCAAGTTTGTAAATACTCGTTACTAAGCTGACCATAGAAGTTCACAATGTAAAGCCATTCATTTGCGTTGATTTCCTTCGTGAAAATCGGTTCAAAAGCCCTATTGATATGGTAAAACTCATATTCGACATCGATTTTTTTGCAGAGATTCGGTATAGAATCGCAAAGAAAATACGGCAGATATAACTTCCGAATCATCTTTGCTTCGCAAAGATATTCTAGCGCTCCTCTTCCGCAATTCAAGGCGATTGCTTTTTCGTGGAGCATTGCGCCTGTATAAGTGTCAAGCTCTATATACCCGCCAATTTCTTTCATAGCTTTACTCCGTCGTTAATTGAACATCGATGTGCTTTTCTATATGGGATAAAATATTTTCAGCGGTTGCAACATCAGGAAATTTCATAAAGATAATTCCAAGACATTTTGCTGCATTGTCAAACCGTTCCACACGGTCTCCGGGCTTTTTGTAGAGATGTATTTCTTGCAGATATTTTTTCAATTCATCACTAAATACGATCTGCTTATATATTCCATCAGTTGTACTGTGTAAATTATGCGTTGCATAACATCCCTCAGGTTTATGTAATGTAGTCAGCACTGGTTGCCCCATTGCCGCTTGGACTGCCATTTCAACTAAATCTGCGCCAAAGATCTTTCCCAATAAGTCCGGTATCATATTTCCGCCAGCTCTCGGTCCAATGTCGATAGGCCATACTCGATTGTTCTTATCAATAACTAATTCAACATTGACCGAGCCAAATTGAATTCCCAGCTTGTCCATCATGCTTTGCAGCGTTTGTTGAACAAGTTCTACATCGCCTTCCTCCAGAATTAACGGATAACTTTTCCCGACAGGAACCAATGGATTCACCCGGGTATCTCTATGGCAATTAAGAAGCCCCCATATAACCACTTTCCCATTTAAAACAAAAATATCGCCACCGATAAGATACGGATGTTTTTTCTCGATGTATTCTTCAATAATCACTCGGTGGGCACGAGAAAATGAAAAAGCAAATTCTAATGCGTCAGTTACGTTGTCCCAGCTATGCAGTACGGTAGCTCCTTTTGAGCCAGAAGAATCCACTGGCTTGATGATAACAGGCAACCGAAACCGGGAAGTATCCGCTATCGCATCTTCAATAGTTCGATATCCCATAGATACTGGCGCATTAAATCCATTGTCTTGCAAAAACGTGCGAAAACGATCTTTATTGCAAAGAATATCTACTGCGGAATAAGGGTTTGTTGGCAGTTTTAGCTTTTCGCCCACATAAGCTGCCGTGGGTGCAGCAGGGTCAGAAGCGTAGGCTAGAACGCCATCAATTTTTTCTTTCTGCGCAACCTCAAGGACTGCATCCTTGTCCGTAGTACTTACAAGGTAGAACTTATCCGCAACATACTGCCCGGGGTTATCCGTCAGAAAATCGCACAGAACAGTGTAGTAGCCGAGCTTTTTTGCGGTTTCAATGGCTATCACCTGCTGTGCAGAACCACCCAATAAAAGGATCTTTTTCATTTTTATCGCCTTTACTTTCTTGCAATTTTTTTCAAGACCGGGCGAATCATGCCCATCAGATATTCATAGGATTCCAGATGCAATACAGCCGATGTTCCAATATAGATTGCAGCTCCCATCGGAATTTGAATCAGCAGCGTGACAGCATTTGACAGGTGAAGCAGACCAACAAGATTCACGCAGCATCCCATAAAAATCGCTAAAACAATGCTCGGTAGGATATCCTTCAGCTGATCCAGATATCGATAATTTAAAAGCTTACGATTGGGCCAAGAGTTGATAATTTGGCTTGTGACACTGCTAATAAGCAAGCTATAAGCCATTGCCATAACGCCAAACCACATGGTAGAAAGCAGCAGCGTCATACCAACAATCTTCTTCGCAATTTCGAGTTTCAAAAACAAATCGCTGCGCCCCATTGCTTTGATTGCATTCAGGTTTGCTGTGTGAATCGGATAGAACATATAAGTAATGCAGAAAATGCGTAAAAACGGAACACAGGGCAACCACTTGTCTGTCAAGACCAAACGAACAATCGGCTCTGCACAGAACGCCAAGCCCATCATCAGCGGAGCCATAATATAGGTGCTGGTTTTAATAGCCCTGCGAGTCATCGCCCTTACTCGACTAGCGTCATCTTGCACTCCGGCCATCGTTGGCAGAAGAACGCTGTCAATGGACGTGTTGATATTGTTTGCAATCACACTTGGAAACTTATCGCCTTGGTTGTAGTACGCCAAATCTGCAGAAGAATACAATTTACCGATGATTAGGCTGCGAATATTACCATAGAGCGTATCCAAAAGCGCCGACGCCAACATTTTCCATCCGAATGAGAGCAGTCCTTTTAGTCTTTCCCAAGAGAACATCTTCTTTGGACGCCATTTAACCGTCAGCCACAATATCAAGGTATCAATGGCTGTATTGGACAGCTGCTGCGCTACAATAGCCCACACGCCAAATCCTGAATAAGCCAAACCAATACCCAGAAAGGCTGAGAAAATAGTTCCGCCCAATGTCGCATAGAAAAACCGCCTAAATAGCATGTTCCGCAACACATAGGATTGCTGAATACCCTTCACACCAGAGATCACAATGGTCAGACTGATGGCCCGGATAATCGGGGTCAAAGATACATCTTTATAGAAGTTTGCAATGATTGGAGCCGCCATAAACATGATGGCGTACAAAACCAGACAAACCACAAAATTGAAAAAGAACACTGACGAGAAGTCGAGATCATCAGCATCCTTTTTTTGAATCAGCGCCGTGCCCAAACCGCTGTCCACAAACACCTGCATAATGGTGGTAAAGACCGTAATCAAAGCAATTTGACCGTAGTCTTCTGGTGCAAGAATGCGGGCAAGTACAATAGATACGATAAAGGTTACAAGTTGGGCACCGCAGCGTTCCGCAAAGCGCCAGATAAAATTTTTAAGGATGCTATTCTTTTTACTTTTTTCCATTTTTCTAGTATCCTTTTTTTTGATTTACTTTAAAGAGTTTTTCTCTGTAAATTTTCTGGATCACCTGCGGAAAGAGCGCTGAGAGCAATAATACAATTCGATGTTTTATTGGGAATGATTTAAGTAACTCTCTGGACTTTGATTCAAACAATTCCTTTGTTCTGCCTTCAAGCAACCAGATCGTCTTCATATAATACGCATATCTCTTGCAGCAAATGTCATGGAATCTGTGATTTGTAAATTCATCATACAGCAGGATCGTTTTTGCCATTTGTTTGTTAATCTTTATTTTCTTTTCGACAATATTTCCACTATTTTGTATTTTAGACCAGCTAGATGGAACACCCCGTCGATAGCACGACATTTTATCCTGGATATAATAAACTGGTCCGAGTTGAGCGAAATAAAGCATATATGCTTCATCGCCTACGGGGCATACAGTTTTAAATTCAGGTGGATTCTCTTGATATTCCACCCAGCGTTTTTTTTCAAATAGATAGGAACTAGTATGGAAGGAGTATTTTCTTGTCATTTTTAAAAATTCTTGCGGCGAAATAACTCCTGTTGCAATATCTTCCGGCGGAAACAACACCCCTGTTTTTTCTTCATTTTCCATTACTTCTTCTACTCGATGCACACAAAAGAAGCATTCCTTATGCTTTTCCAAGGCATCAACCTGTTTTTGCAATTTTTCCGAATCTGTCCAGTAATCATCTCCCTCGCATATCGCAACATACTTGCCCGTTATTTGGGGAAGTATGAATTCTTTTACTATGTCTTTATCTTGAGAGTACTGATTTTCTTTCTGATAGATTGCATGAATAACATCAGGGTACTGAGTTTCATATTTTTTTATAATTTCTGCTGTTCTATCCGTAGATGCATCATCATGAACAATAACTTGGTACTTAAAGTCAGTCTTCTGGTTAATAAATCCATTCAACGTCTTTTCAATATATTTTTCATGATTATATGCTGTACAATAGATTGACACTACAATGTCATTGGCCATCGTATTATTCCTTTCTTCTTATTTATTGTTTAAATATGTACAACTAAAAATCAGAGTATACATCACAGCCGCCCCTGCATTGTATCCAAACGCAGCTCCTTTTATGTTAAAGAAAAAAAATGAAAACATTAGGAAGATTCCAATAAAGCTGTATAATTGATTTTTATTTCTCATCAGAACACTACACTGCTTAATAATTGTTCCGTAAAACACAACACATCCGATAATGCCCCATATCCAAATCTCATTAATATATCCAACGTCCGAATGATTATATCCTTCTGCCAAATACAACGAATGTCCTGTGCCAATTAATACTCTTGGAAAGGGAGGCAATTTCCAAAAATCATCATTAAACAGTGCACTCATTGCGTCATTGCTATTGTCATAACTTTTATTTCCGGCAAGAAAGTTACTAATACTATTTATTCCTGACTGAAACCATCCTGCTGTATACTCATTTGTTGACATTACTTTTATAATTTCCATTCCGCATAATATCAAAACAGACATTGCAATCACCATTGTGAGTATTTTTTTTAAATCACCCTTTTTAAGCACGAAAATTATTGATAGCACAATTGCCATTGCATAAATAATCAATCCAGTTCTTGAATTCAGTAGTGTCGCAATTGCAATTATTATCGATTTGATTATATATGTTTTTTTCTTGGCAACTCCATAAAAAAAACATATACCTGCAATTATTCCTATACCCAATCCAAAGACATCCACTAGCGTAGAAGCAAACCCATAAGATCGTACGGTAATATACCATGTGTTTGAGTATAAATAGGATTCCGAAAACTGTTTCATAAAAAAAATAAAAAAGCTCTTTACTGGTGGAAATAGAAAGGCCAATGCTGCACAAATACCTTCTATCAATCCCGCATTGATTAAGCTTTCTATCAAAAATTCGTATCCATATCCATCTCTGTCAGTTTTACATAGCAAATAAGTTACACATACCGAAACTGCAACAATTAGGACACCGTATCTATTTATAATAGATATATAATGCGATGTATTAACAATGTCGCCGCAGAACATACTTACTGGCAAAGGCACGCAAACTGTGTACATTGCAAGTAAGGCCATTACTAAAACCCACTTATAAATTCCACTTCTTTTCAAAACAGTCCAGACTGTTCTTTTGTATGTAGTTGCCAATATTAAAAAAGAAAAAATAGTCAAAAAGAGGTGAGGATATGGAATCAGTGGTGGTGCAAAAATCAGAACAAACAAATATAGACTGCACAAAATTTTATCAATTTTCTTCTTTGTTAATAAGACCTTTTTTTTCAGCAAAACAGTCATGCGTTACTCTCCCTATCACAGAAGTATGCATTCAAAAACCAAAATTGCCTTTCTACTCATCGGCATCTTCCATTTCATTAACTCCCAAAATGCTCCTCTTACTTCTCTCTTTAGTTTTCTCTTCGTTTCAACCATGAAAGGATCATGATGATCATACCCATTTAAACTCATTTGTGTCAAAAGGGTAAACCTTGCACGTTTGCAGTTCATCTCACAGGCATAGCTATATTCCGGCGTAAACTGTTCTACCTGCTTTTGAACAATATCCCAAATATCCAATAAATCCAATTTCTTTTTACTAAACCCGCTGTTTGTTACACCCTCAATATTTTTGAAATAATTATAGAGCGGTGCATCTGTATAGACGGCTGCTTCGCATTTTCTCGCCAGATAGTAGCACGTCTCTACATCTTCGTTCATCCTACCCTCGATAAAGGAATAATCTTCCAAAATATCACGCCGGATAATAGCCCCACACACACTATGGGTATCAGGTTCTCCATTTAGTCGGAAGAAGCGGCTCATTAAATCCGCATTGGATAGCACCTTAGCATTCTGTTTCATCACGATCGATGCATCCGTGTATTTCTGAACCACTCTCATACCGCCAATCGCCATCGGAACATTATATTGATTTGCCAAATCATACAGTGTTTTCAGCGCAGTCCTATCCAGCCAATCGTCACTGTCTGCAAAAGCAATCCAGTTACCTTTTGCAATTTTTAATCCTGCATTTCTGGCAGAACTCGCGCCGCCGTTTTCTTTATGTATTACATACACACGGCTATCGTTTTCAGCCCACTTATCACACAGCAATGGACTATTATCAGGCGAACCATCATCTACTAATATTAATTCGAAGTCCTGATATGTTTGACTTAAAATTGACTGCACACAACGGTCAAGATATTTTTCCGATTTATACACCGGAACAATCACACTAATACCATATTAACTATTTTCTTAGTATTTTTTCGTAAACAAACTTTTGCAATCCATTTGGTGCGCAATACATAATGATCTGAGCTGTTGTCGGAATTAAAAAATCCATCAGGCTAGAAAATCCGCTTTTATGTATTTTCCAACGAACCTTAATAAAACTCTTTACATTTTCTGAACTCTTTCTTCTACGGTATGTATCTCTTTCCAGACGATAATAAACCAGAAATCTATTTAAATTTTGGCACAGATACCCAGCATTTAAAATTCTCGCATATAAATCGTAATCCTCGCACCTTGTGAGGTTTTCATATCCTCCCACATCTTTGACAACACTTTTTTTATACATTACCGTCTGATTATTAAACGGATCACGTCTTTTTGCATATTTGATGATTTCATTGTACTGTTCCGGTACAACTTTTTTTGATACAACATTATCTATATTGTCAATAAATTCATAAAGCTGCCCTCCTAAAACTGCAAGATCCGGATTCATCTCAAATTCATGTAGCTGCCACTCACACCTTTGAGGTACAGCAATATCATCAGAATCCATTTTTGCTATCAATTCATTTTTACAGTGTTCGATTCCAACATTTGCGGCTCGTCCAATTCCAACGTTTTCTTTTAAACGCACTACATGAAATATAGGATTATCTTTATACCCTACAATCACTTTGTCTAACTCTGCTGTCAGCGGTCCATCGCAAACAAGTACAAAGTCATCCGGTTGTACTGTTTGACAGAGTATACTTTCAATTGCCTGCTTTAAATACTCCGGTTTCTCTTTGTAATAGACTGACATCAATACCGAATATTGAAATTTCACGCTATCCTCCTCACACTTTCTTGATAACATAAACAGCCACGATTCTTGTACCTTTCTTGTTCAGGGCAAGCACAGCCATCTCTGCATCAATTGGATCTCTTCCAAGGTCGATTGCAGGTTGCGTTATATTCTCGCTACGCCTTGGATTATAGCAATGGACTGGGACATATTCTTCAACATTTGCAATATACCGAATTGCTCGCATGTTCTCGGAATTTTCGCCTGCATTGTCCGGCTCAAACAGCAAACTTCCCTCAGAGTACGACAATTTACCGTTTAGATAAATGCCGTCCTGTGCGCTCATTCCTGCTACTTGATTTTCAAAAATGATATTTTGGGCTTTTTTCTCCAACGGTTTGCCCTGTCTTTTCACCGGATCCGCAATTGTATAAATTCCCTCATGGTACTCTGCTCCATCGCATACTTCCCACTCTTTGCGGATGCCATTTTCAAATGCACTGTAATAATACACACCATCCTCGTGACGGAATTGCTCGGTTACAACAATGTAATGATTCATTGTCGGTTTTACACTCCACAAATTGCCTTCACTGCTCACTTTTGCCTTTGCATTTTTAATAATGGAGTTGATGTCCAGCGGGTTTTCTCCGGTTTTCTCCCATATATTTGAATTGTTATCTGTGCTTTCCGGCTGATTGCCCAAATCAACGACACCGAATACGAAGCCAGCCAAGTCCAAAAAGAACGCAAGCATCAACGCAAACAGTGCCAGCCCCTTATAGGGACTCGTCAAATAAATCGTGCCCTGCTCCAGAGCATTGTGGGTATTGATGTATCTGCGCGTTACATTGTCCAGTGCATTGCAGGCAGTGTCACGGTCAAAACTAGTCAGCTTTGCTTGCTGCGTCGCAGTCAGCTCGCTCACATCAGCAGACGAGCCAATAAACGATGGCAGTGCGCTGATTTGCGCTTTCAACACCTCGATTCGTGTGAGCCACGTCTTTTTCCACGTAGTATCGATTTCCTGCGTATCTTTCTGATTATCCTGCTGACTTTCTGCCCCTGAGGCTGCGGATACCGTAGACGAAGCCGTTGCATTGTCCTCCAGCTGTGCAACTGCATTGCCATTTTCTGTGTTTGGTTCAACCGTGTTGTTTCCATCCGAGCCTGTTGCTGCGGTTGCTTCTCCATTGTTTTCATGATCTACTGCATCAGCGGGCTGATTCGTTCTCTCCGTGCCCGCATTTTCTGCTCCGGACAAAGAAGTTGAAGAAGAACTCGTTGATGCGCTGCTGGAAGATGAAGAATCAGATGCGCTAGACGCACTCGAAGTGTCTGTGCGCATGCTGCCAATCGACACGTCTGAACCTCCACGTAGTTCTGTCATCAGGACATTCAGATTTTTCTCAACGCTCTTCACATTCGAGTAATCGTTCAGATTCAGAACCAGTGCATTCATCTGCGTCAGAAGCGTGCTATAAGAAAGGCTGCTATCTCCATTGGCATCCGTCTCGGTCATAGCTTCTGAACTTCGAAGATTCTTAAATGTATCTGTTGCCAGTTCCTTTAGCTTTTGGTCATCCGGATCATTACTAAAAAGCTCTGTCTGCAGCTCAATCAGATTGCTTTTGATAGAAATGCTGCTGGTCGAGTCAGAAAGCCCTAGATGCTCCGCATAAATAGCAAGCCGACTCTGCGCATTTCTTAGAGCTTCAATTTCTTGGTCGATATTGCTCAGCTGCGTCATTGCCTTATCGTACTGTGCATCAGCCTTATTCCATGAGTTCTGTAATCCAGAAATATCCGTTCCCGGTGTAGGATTTCTAATTTGCCTATCTAGTGACTCTCTCTCTTTTTTAGAGTCGTCACGCCGTTTTACAGCATCGTCTCGTTGTGTTTGTTTGTTTTGCAGTTCCTTTTCTACATTTGCTTGTGTACCTTCGACAGCCTTTGCCGCTAGATTCCGGTTTTCCTGCGATGGCGATGTAACAAACGCATTTTCCATCTGGTCGATTGCCGTAGACATCAAGCTACTCGCCGTCGTATTGTCGCTTGCATAGTTCTGCCGCTCTGCATTCCAGTCCATATTAAAATCAGATGCCTGCGTCGGGAGCTGGTTAGCCAAAGTCTGAAGGTTCAAGATTTTCTGTCCAAGCTCCGTTTCCAAATAGGCGCGGTAAGCCTTTGCATAATCGTTTGCGCTGTATAGTTCACTCCGGTATGTCTGCTGTACTAAAAGTCTGCTGTCCGTGTTCCACGAACCTTTGTGCACTGTTTCTGCAATATAGACATAGCTGAACCACGAAGAGCAAAATAGTGACACCGCCGCCAAAGCCAGCAGGACGATTTCAATGAGCAGCTTTCCTACGCTTTTCCAAAAGCCATTGTTTTCTCCCCAAATTTGTTTCATGAATTTGGGCAGATTCATACTCAGAGCCAGCAGAATGCCCTGAATCGCACCAGAAGTCACATAGGCAATCGTTGGATTATCAAAAATATACTGGTGCATCCCCTGCGCCGTCGTAAAAAAGGAGGCAATTGCAAGGCAGACAACTGCAAATTGGAGAAGCTGTGTTTTGCCGACAGCTTTGCTATTCGTCACTTGCTTTACGCCATCCGATTCGATTGGTTCTGTGATCTTCGCTGGCTTCTTCGCACTCGATAGATTCTCCATACGTTTTCCTCACTTTCTTGTGATTTTGCGTTCAAACACCTTAAACGATGTTTTTTTCGAAAGAGGCATTCTGTTTCTCAACTGAACTACTTTCTCCTCTACAACTTCGCACATACCATCAATAATGCTATGATAGATTTCTTTTACCTTGTCTGTTTCCGTTTGGTCTATAGCCAGTGCGCTGCTTATTGCAGAATATAACGAATAAAGCACCTGTGCGATCAATGTTGCTCCCAAAAGTATCAAATAGACAAAAATAAATCCGGCTTCTTCTCGAATCAGCGTTCCTTTCATATCGATCAGCAAACGCACAATTTCAAGGACCACAATGATCACTGCAACAATCAAAACCGTTCCTACAAGAGACAAAACAACATTTTGTGCCATTTGTGCCATTTTTGAGAGACCGTGCTCGTCTTTTCCAAAGTAGACAGAACATAAAACCGCCAGACTAACCGCCAGAACGCCAATCGAACTGGAGTACTCATGCAAAAAGCCAGCTCTTCCATTTCCGGAAATCGTATCCTCAAGGATGGTGTAAACGATATTTGCTGCGCAAAATAAAATGCCTAGCACGATAATGTAAATGATCAGATATAGTACAACTGCTGTTGTAAATGGCAATCCACCGCCTGAAGCCAGAACACCTCCGATTCTTTTTACACCATCGTGCCAGCATTTAAGGGCACCTTCATGTATATTCCCGAAGAAGAGTGGTATTGCCACAAAGACGGCAAGAACCCCAATCGTCAGAAGACTGACGATTTCCGGTGATTTTGCGATTTCTATCAACAGGTGAGCTTTATTTTCCTTTTGGGTCAGGTTAACACTTTGCTTTTCACTGCCATCATTTCTAACAAGCGCATAGTAAATTTTTTGAGCGGCCACAAAGACAGTGCCCGAAAAGAAGGCTGCAACAACAAGAATCAACATCAGTGCGCCTGAGAACATCATCAACTTTATGATGACCTTCAAACTATTCACGAAAGCCGGAGTAACTAAGCGATTTGCCTGTACTAGTTGCGGCTCATTCCGCAAGACAAACCAACTACCGGCAGCGCCGACCAATATTATAATTGAGAAAACACCTAGAATATTATGCCGGTGCTCTCTCCATGTTTTCTTTACGCCATTCCCCGGATTCAGCCATTGCAAGGTCGTCTTGACCGCGATAAGCACAAGCAGAACTACCGCCAGAACAGCCAGATATTCTCCAACGTACTGCGCCATTTACAATTCCCCCTGTTATGGAAAAAACTTCTCTAGAACTTCCATTCCTGTTTTCAAAAAATCCAGAAGTTTTGTTAAATCCTCAATGGATACGTCCATTTTTGCAGAGACTTCTTCCATAGTCATTCCAGAAGCAAGGAACCGCTTTACTACCATCTGCATATCCTCTCCAACCTCTATGAGATGCTCGTCCAGATCTCTATTGTGTTACTTACCGGCAAATTTGC
>OGDO01000779.1_pt1 | contig 12517 bp, 12 predicted proteins | sample 1570431 | NCBI WGS metagenome assembly OGDO01 (sample SAMEA2582183, study PRJEB24529) | metagenome | reverse complement strand
AGGCACGTACTGGGCGACCGAATCGCCCTGTCGGTGCTGTGGCTGATCTTCCCGGCCCGCCTGCTGGCCGAAAGCATCACCTGCGCTCTGCACGGCGGCGGGGGATTTCTCACGGGTACGATCGGCGAGTGGATGGCGCATCATGTCAATCCGATCGTCCTGCAGACGCTGTAAGAGCCGTTGTGGTGGGCCTATTCGATCTGTCTGGGGCTATTTTTCATAGTGCTGCCCTTCTCGCGTTATATGCATATCTTCACCGAAATTCCCCTGATTTTTCTGCGCCGCTACAAGCTGCATTCGACCGAGAAGGAGGGATCGTTCGACCGTTTTCAGACCGATGCCTGCTCGCGGTGCGGCATCTGCATCGACCCTTGTCAGTTGCAGAGCGAATTGGGGATCGACGACGTGCAGTCGGTCTATTTCCTGCGTGACCGGCGGTATAACCACCTGCGTCAGTCGGTGGCGAACAACTGCCTGATGTGCGGCCGCTGCGAACAGCGCTGTCCGGTGGGGATCGAACTCAATACGCTGCGTCTGAATTCCCGCGACACGATGCGCAATACGCCCGATGAGAAGCGCTACGAGTATTTTCAGGGGGTGGACCGTTCGGCCGGCGAGGGCCGCGTGGGTTATTTCGCCGGGGGTATGACCCTGCTGACGCCCCGTATCCTGTTGGCGATGGAGCGGATTTTCAAGGCTTCGGGCGAAGAGGTCTGGTGGGCGGACAAGGAGGGCGGCGTTTGCTGCGGCCGGCCTCTGAAGCTCTCCGGTGAAACCGATTCGGCCCGCAAGATGATGGATTACAACATTGCGCTTTTCCGCAAGCACCGGATTACGACGCTCGTCACTTCGTGCCCGATCTGCCTGAAGGTATTCCGGGAGGAGTATCATCTCGAAGGAATCGAAGTGCTGCACCATTCCGAGTATATGCTGCGATTGATCCGGGACGGCCGCCTACAGCTTCGCCGAGGGGCGCAGACATTCACTTACCACGACCCCTGCGAACTGGGACGCGGGAGCCGTATTTACGACCAGCCGCGCGAGGTGATCGAAGCGGTGGGCGTGCTGCTCGAACCGGCCCAGACGCGGGAACACGCCCTCTGCTGCGGCTCTTCGGTGGCCAATACGGCGATTTCGGACGCGCAGCAGCTTCGCTTGGCGCGTTCCGTGGCGAAGGAGTTGAGCGCTACGGGAGCGGGGACGATCGTAACGGCTTGTCCACTTTGTAAAAAAGCTATCGCACGCGGAGCTGACGGCCGGGAGGTGCTGGATCTAGCCGAGGTCGTGGCGGCTGCTTTAGTGTCGAAGACAGTGGCGGCTGTGCCCGACAAGGGCGTCTGACGTTCGTCTGCTCCCGATGGTATGTCCGGATGGAGCGGTGAGGAGGCGTATGAAGTAGGGTTTCTATGAGAAGGCGCTGTTGTGGCAGAACATCGTTGTAGAGCCGTATTGCGGAATTTTTCTGGGGTCGGGGAAGTATATTCGCTAATTTTTCGTATATTCGAGTCGTAGGGAATGGAGTCGGATGGCTTTTATCCGGCATTTAAAAAATCGAGCCATGAGTAAATACGGTTATGACGATACGAGACAGACGCGTTTTCGTCGGCTTCTTTTGGGAATGGGAGTCGCAATGCTTCTGTTCTTTTTGCTGTTGAAAATCTTTTTTGCGGAGCAATTGCCATTTACCTCGCTCCATTGGAAACTGATATTCGGCTATTTTCTTTTGTTGTCTGTTGCGGTACTGGTCTATCCTGTGTTTCGGAAGATGCGCGATCAGGATCGGTGGTCTATTCAGAATGGAGCGATCGAGATCGAGGAGGGAGTATTGCACCTCTCCGTGGTCCGTGGTCGAGAGACCCGACGGTTGAATGTCGAGATAAAGAACCTGAAGATCGTTACGAGCGATGATGTTCGGATTCGGATCGATACTCCGGTCGGACAGCTGACGATCAGTGCCGACAAATTCGTAACTCCGGAGGAGTATGCGAGCTTTCAGGCGGAATTGATTGGTGCCGGCTGCAAGCGCGAGGAGTGATTCATCGGCTTGAAGGCCTGCTTAATCGGTATTTGTTTTTGGGTTTATTGTCGAAATATTTGGCAGAACCATTTTTTTGTTTTATCTTTGCAGTCACAAAAGCGGAATATTCGCATCGAATAAACGATATATCGCGGGATGGAGCAGTTGGCAGCTCGTCGGGCTCATAACCCGAAGGTCGGAGGTTCGAGTCCTCCTCCCGCTACTAAAGTGGACAATTCTCTCGAATTGTCCACTTTTTTTATATTGATGATTTTTAATGGAAATGAGGTCTAATGATTGTGTTTTGTTCTTTATCTAATTGTTTTTTGATATCATGAAAAAAGTATTCGTTGTATTCTTGTTTATTTTTTCAACCGTTTCCACTTTTGCGCAAAGTGAAGGCGAGAGTGTTAAGCCAATAGGGGGAATTACTTTATATCGAAATGTTTCATTGGCGGCAATAGAACAGAACAATTATTTAGATGTGATTGTTAAATTTAAGGCAGCAGAACTTGGTGATTATTTTACCAATGGAGTCAAAGTAGTTGTTGTGGATAATAATACGGGTAAAAAGATTTATAGGAAGCGATTTTCTAAGTCTTATCTTTATGTGTTTTCTGATGGTACAATAGAAGTTGGTAAAGGGAATGCTCTTACCCAAATTATATTATTTAAATATAAGGATGGAAGTGGTTGGGGGATGATATTAAAGGAAAGAGGCATTTATTAGTTTCGTGGAAATATTATATATTTAGTCTTTCTATCTTATGTTAAAGCGTCCGGTTTACCTCTGGCGCTTTTTTTATATTTATAGAGGTGAAATTATTGGCAAACGAATTTTTTTGTTGAAAAAATAGTACTATGTATTGCATGGTAATTACTTTTACATTATATTTGTAGTGTGATAGAACTGTAAAGAATATACAACTCATTTATTAATGATAGATATTGACCATGAAAGAGACTATTAGCGTAAATTTGGCTTCCCAGGCATTTACTTTCGACAAGGATGCTTACCGTCGGTTGAAGGAGTACCTGGATGCGATCCGTCGGCGGTTGCCGGCCGGTGATCCGGAAATTCTCAACGATGTGGAAGCCCGACTGGCAGAGATTTTCCGGTCCAGGATTTCATCGCCGATGATGGTCGTTACCCTTCAGATGGTGCAGGGGGCGATGGCGCAAATGGGCGATCCTTCGGAATTCGGCGAGCTGCCGACCGGGGAGAAGCGAGACGAGGCGTCCGTGGATGCGGAGAGTGCCTCGTGCGTCAGTTCCCGGCACTTGTACCGTTCGCGGACGAATCGTTCGATCGCAGGCGTGTGCGGCGGAATCGCTGAGTTCTTCGGGATCGACTCGACGATCCTGCGCCTTATCACGCTGTTCCTGATTCTTTTCGGCGGTCTGTCGCTGTGGGTTTACATCATCCTGTGGATCGTGATTCCGTCGGAACCTTTGAATTGTATCTCTTCGAAATCTAAGAATCTGTTTTGAATTTTATAGATGAGTTGAACATTCGCTGTGAGAAAGTGTTTCGGCTTCTTTGAGCCTCTTTTCGGTATCTTCTTTTTTAGCTGGTTTTGAAAATAGCCCGCAATTTACGGCAACTACCCAAAAAGAATCTACTCGAAAACGGCTTTCGAATAATCTCGAATAAAATTCAAACAGCTTCTAAAAATGGAAATCTATGAAAGCAGAAAGAAATCATGCGAGATTGTACCGTTCGTCGGACGATGTAGTCATTGCCGGTGTGTGCGCCGGAGTAGCCGATTATTTGGGACTCCCGTCGGGAAAGGTGCGGCTGGCGACGCTGCTCCTGGTACTGGTCGGCGGTTTGTCGATTTGGGTTTATATCCTGTTGTGGATCGTCGTACCCAAAGGTCCCAAACGGCTCGAAGGGAATTCCCGGTAGGCCGAATCCGGGACAGCCCGGAAACTGCCCGGGGAAAGGGTTGCGTATTTCCGATATGCGGACCGGACCCGGAGCTGAAACATGAAATAAGAAATTCAATGTATAAACAACGATGATATGGTTGAGGATAACGTAAAGGCGCAGATGCGCAAGGGTATTCTGGATTACTGCATCCTGGCGATCCTCTCGCAGGGGGATTCTTATGCTCCGAAGATCATCGCCGAACTCAAGGAGGCGGAGATGATCGTGGTCGAAGGGACGCTGTATCCGATCCTGACGCGGCAGAAGAATGCGGGCCTGCTCACTTACCGGTGGGAAGAGTCCCCGCAGGGACCGCCCCGCAAGTACTATTCCCTTACGGACAAGGGGCGGGAGTACCTGGCTTCGCTGGATGAAGCGTGGGAGGAACTGGTAGGACAAATTCAAATGATTCGCCACCGGGAAAACGACCCGGCATAACCGATTGATTAATTAAAAAACTGAAAACGATGAAAAAATTGATGATGGCCCTGTTGGCAATGATGGCCGTTCTGTTCGGTACGACAGCGTGCGGAGGCAGTATCTTCGGTCAAACCCGGATCAAGGGAAGCGGAAATCTGATAACCCGCACCGTGGCGGTCGGAAACTTTCATACCATCGATGCTTCGCGCGGAGTGAAGGTCCTGCTTACCGACGAGCCCGGCGATATCGAAATCTGTGCGGATGATAACCTGATCGAGTACGTGCGGGTCGGGATCGATGGTGGCGAGTTGAAGATTACGGTCGCTCCTCGCATTCATGCAGTGCCTTCGGAGCAGATCCTGGTGCGCGTACCTTACAACGGAAATATCCGCAAATTGGAGGCTTCCTCCGCTGCGAAGATCGTGGCCAAGACACTCTTTACCGGCAGAATGCTGGAGATCGAAGCGTCGAGCGCAGCCAGGATCCGTGTGGATGCATAGGATGAAACGGGGGAAATAGACGCTTCGAGCAGCGCTAAAGTCGTGGCGCAGATCGATGCCGCCCGTCTGGAAGCGGATGCTTCGAGTGCATCGTCGATTCTGTTGCAGGGGGCGGTGCAGAAAGCGGTGTTCGAAGCCTCTTCCGCTGCGTCGATCGATGCCCGGAAGCTGGTCGCACACTTCTGCGAGGCGGAGGCGTCGAGCGCTGCCGATATTCGGGTCTATTGCGAGCAGGCTTTGCAATCCCGAACGTCGAGCGCCGGAAGCGTTTCCTATGCTGGACCGTGCAGTGTGAATTCTGCCGATACGAGCGGCGGTTCTACTCGCGGTGCAGCGAATAACGAACTCAAATAGACCGATCGCGATGAAAGAGGTTAAGAAATGCAGTATTTCGGGGATTGCCTTCACGATGGAGGCCGATGCCTTTCAGGTGCTTTCGCGTTACCTGGAGAGCTTGAACGATACGTATAGAAATACCGACGGCGGAAAGGAGATCGTCGAGGATATCGAGGCCCGTATCGCCGAGCTGATTCTCTCGCACCAGGATAATTCTAAAGTGGTGGAGCTATCGTTGGTCGAGGAGATTATCGCTCAAATGGGGTCTGCCGAAGCCATTCGGGAACAGGAGGGCCGTGAAGCCCCGCGCGGCGAAGGCCGGATTCCGCGTCGCCTGTACCGGGATATGGACCAGGCGCGCCTGGGCGGTGTCTGTTCGGGTGTGGCCAAGTATTTCGGGACCAGTCCCACGTGGATCCGTCTGCTGATGTTCCTGCCGCTCATTCTGTTGCTGTTGTTGGGATGGATTCCGTTTTTCTGGTGGCTTGTGCCGCTGATGAGCAACTTGCTCGGCGTGTTCTTTATTTGCTACCTGATTATGTGGTTCGCTGTACCGGCAGCCCGTACTGCGCGTCAGAAGCTCGAACAAAACGGACAGCGGATTACCGTACAATCCATCGAGGAGGCTTCGGCGGCGAATCACGATGTCGATGCCGATGCCAAACCGGTCGTTGCCAAGGCCGTTTATGCCTTGGGGCAGGTCGTCCTGATTGTATTGAAACTCCTGGCCGGCTTGCTGGTATTCGGGTTGATTCTGGGTGCATGCGCATTGATTATCGGTCTGTTTGCTGTCGGGATGGCCGGTCCGGAGGTTGTGTCTATCGATGCGGGCATCTGGACGGTGTCGCTGGGGATTATGACCGCGTTGGTGCCGGTGCTGTTGCTGATTTATGTTGATGTGCCTGATTGCTTCCCGCAAGCCGAGCCGGCGGGCCGTCCTGACGACTTTCCTAATCTGGATATTGATTATTATCGGCCTGGGTGTTTCTGCGGTCCGGGAGCGTGAGCGGGGATATGAATGGTATGAGATAAGGACGGAAAGCTACGATCCGGATATGGAATTACCGGCTTTGCCGGACCCCGGATCTGCCGATAACTCTTTGTTAAGAGTGGATACACCCGAAGGCATGGTTGATTTGAGTGCCGGGGAAGGCCGGGTGAAGATCGCGGTGGAGGATAAGGAGGACGGTGAGAAAGTCGATATCCGTGTCGGTTCGAAAGGCGTGAAGATTACCGCGACGGAACCTGCGGCCGAATGCGATGATTTTGATTGATTTTGAATAAAAGCGTTGATCGAAATAAAAAGTTTTTTCAGGTCGGAGCCGGATCTTTTTCCTGAGGGAAAAGTCCGGCTCCGGTTTTTGTGGCGGACCGAAGGAGCACGCCGCAAGGCATATTGCACGGAAGTTGTGTGGCGGAAGGTGCGGACGTTCGGAATTTCCCGGCTCCGGCGGAGCGGGACTGCCGCGTGCGACGGTCGTTTCCCTCGGAGTAAAGTTGCGGAGGACGGTTGTTTTTCGTATATTTGACTTCGTCCAATATACTCGCGCTCGGCCGAGCTAAAATAAATTTTGCTCGGCACTCGACTTATTCGTATATTTGGCTTACCCCGAATATACTCCCGCTCGACAAAACCGAATAAAATTCGCTTTTGTTCTCGACTTATTCGTATATTTGAACGTTTTTTCAGTAAAAAGAAAAAGTATGGCTGCAATTAAGTGTATCGGAGTGCTGACTTCGGGGGGCGATGCTCCCGGGATGAATGCCGCGATCCGTGCCGTGACGCGTACGGCGATCTATAACGGGTATTCCGTAAAAGGTATCATGCGCGGTTATAAGGGATTGGTCGATGACGAAATCATCGACCTGCAATCGGATTCCGTGAGCAATATCATCCAGCAGGGCGGCACGATGCTGAAGACGGCCCGCAGCCAGGAGTTTATGACCCCTGAAGGGCGCCGCCGGGCTTATGAGAATATGAAGCGCAGCGGTATCGATGCGTTGGTGGTGATCGGCGGGGACGGTTCGTTGAAGGGCGCCTGTATTTTCGCCCAGGAGTTCGATGTGCCGATCGTCGGCCTGCCGGGTACGATCGACAACGATCTGGGCGGTACGGACGCTACGATCGGCTACGATACGGCGCTCAATACGATTGTCGAGGCGGTGGACAAACTGCGTGACACGGCTTCCAGCCATGAACGCCTCTTCTTCGTCGAGGTTATGGGACATACGGCCGGCTATCTGGCGTTGAACGGGGCGATCGCTTCGGGAGCCGAAGCCGCGATCATTCCCGAGATGGACACGGAGGTCGATCAACTGGGCGAGCTCATCAACCAGGGATTCCGCAAAAGTAAAAATTCGGCGATCGTGCTGGTGGCCGAGAATCCCGCTACGGGCGGTGCCATGGGGCTTGCCGAACGCGTGAAGCAGGAGTTTCCGCAGTACGATGCCCGGGTAACCATTCTGGGACATATCCAGCGGGGCGGGTCGCCGTCGGCAATCGACCGTATCATGGCTTCGCGTATGGGCGAAGCCTCCATCGAAGCGCTCATGGAGGGGCAGCGCAACGTGATGATCGGTCTGAGCAACGGGCAGATCGTCTATGTCCCCTTCTCGCGTGCCGTCAGCCACGACCGGACTATCGACCGTGGAGCGGTGGATCTGGTGCGCATCCTCTCTATCTGACATTATTTTCGAACAATACTGACTTCATGAAACGCGTAATAGGAATAGGAAACGCTCTGACAGACATGTTGGTCAATCTGAAGACCGACAAAGTACTCGATACGTTCAATTTGCCGAAAGGTTCGATGAGCCTGGTGGATGCGGCCTTGCAGACCGAGATTTCGAAATCGGTCGCCGGTCTGCCTTACTCGCTCTCGCTCGGCGGATCGGCCGGGAATACGATCCGGGCGATGGCCCGGTTGGGTTGCGACGTGGGCTTTATCGGCAAGGTGGGAACCGACAAGACGGGAGATTTCTTTATTCAGGCTCTTGAGAACCTGGGTATAGAACCCTTTATTTTCCGGGGGAAGGAGCGCTCGGGAAGGTGTGTGTCGCTTATTTCTCCCGATGGGGAACGGACGATGGTGACGTTCCTGGGGGCTGCGCTGGAGTTGAGTGCGGCAGAGGTTACGCCTGCTATTTTCGAAGGTTACGACTGTCTCTATATCGAAGGTTATCTGGTGCAGGATCACGAGTTGATTGCCGGTGCGGTCCGTACGGCTAAAGCCTGCGGTCTGAAGGTAGCGATCGACCTGGCGAGTTTCAATGTCGTGGAGGCCAACCTGGAATTTCTGCGCTCGCTCATTCAGGATTACGTCGATATCGTTTTTGCCAACGAGGACGAAGCGAAAGCCTTCACCGGCGAGGGCGAGCCGCTCAATGCCTTGCAGATGCTTTCGGAGCTGTGCGAGCTGGCCGTCGTGAAGGTCGGTATCAAGGGGGCTTTGATCAAGCGGGGCAGCGAAGTGGTCCACGTGGGGATCATGGCCGCAGCCAAGCGGGTCGATACGACGGGTGCGGGCGATCTGTATGCTGCCGGATTCCTCTCCGGGTTATGCGAGGGGCTGACGCTGCGTCAGTGCGGTACGATCGGTGCCATCGTCGCCGGGAAGGTGATCGAAGTGGTCGGAACGACTTTCAGCGAGGAGGCGTGGCAGCACGCTTTCCAGCTGGTCGAGAAGGTCCGGTCGGAGAAATACCTGTTCTAAAGGGAACAAGTGTCGTAAAAAGAGAAGGGTGACTTTTACAGTCACCCTTTTTTCAATATTCCCCGTGTGATCTGCCTCCGCATCAGGAGCAGATAGCGGGCTTTGGGGACGGAGAACCGCAACAGGAAGCCGAGAGCCAACAGAAGCGTTGCGCCCCACTTGACAGCCTCGCCCGATAACAGACGTACGGTTTACCCCCTCATTCCGGCTCGCAGACGCTGGGTGCGTCCGACCTGGCAGCATAGCGATTCGAAGTATTCCCGGGAGGTCTTTCGCGGCGGAATGATATGCCACATGATTGCCGTCGGAACGTAGTAGCAACGCTCTCCGGCATCTGCCAACCGCTGAAAAAGATCGCTCTCTTCGCCTCCGATCAGTTGCTCGCCGGTCCGCCCCAGCGAAGGGTCGAAGGCGCCGTATCGTTGGACCGTCGAACGCCGCAGGGCCATGTTGCCGCCGCCGGGAATACGTCCTTTCGGAAACGGGCGGATCTTTCGCCCCAGGTCGATCGGATTGGCTATCGGACGTTCGGTATAACTCGACATCCAGACCGGGCGTCCCGCAGGATATTCGGGTATGATAGGGCCTCCGGCCGATGCGGCGTCGGGGTAGGCGTCGAAGAGGGCGACGTACGAAGAGATGAACTGTTCGTTGATGCGTTCGTCGTCGTCGATGATGGCGATGTATTCGCCCCGGCTTTCGTCGATACCCCGGTTGCGGGCATGGGAGAGCCCCTGCCGGGTTTCGGTCACGATCCGCAGGTTGATTGCGGGATGTTCTGTTGCGAACGCTTCGAACCGGGCGAGCGTGTCGTCCTGCGAATTGTTGTTCACGACGATGCACTCCCACTCTGCGGCCGGAAAATCCTGCCGCACGACCGACCGGAGCGCTTCGACGAGCGCTGCGGAACGGTTGTAAGTGGCGATGATGAGCGATAATCGGATCATAGGGCAAAGATAGTGAAAGCCGAGAGAAAACGGGAACTTGTTCCCAATTTTCCGAGGCGTATCCTATCTTCTACAAAGATAGTGAAAGGTGAGGGCAATCGAACATTTATTCGAGCTTTGCCGAGTTTTCTTATTTGGGCCGACGGTTATGGTCCGATATACTTTCCCGGATGAAAAATACCCCTGCAGTTCGGGCAGGGGTATTCGGTCCGGCGGAATCGGTTTATTTCCGAATGACCAGGTATTTCGATATGCTCCAGAATTTTGCGGGATCGGTGATTTCGAGCGTTACCAGTTTGTCTTCGCCCGGTGTGAGCGTGTAGCTCTCTTTGGGGTGCGAGGTGAGCAGTTTGGGCTTTTTGCTGCCCGTTTCGATTCGGGTCAGATTCCGCAGGTCGGCCGATGTGAATGCCGATTTGTCGAAGTCGCCATCCATGATGCTCTTGGTTTTGAAGAGTCCGTTGCCTTCGACGATGCGAGCCTCCTTGAGCTGCTTCATATCGGCGATGCAGAACCAGACGACATTGAGCTGGCTATCCTGTTCCTCGATCGTAGTTTTTTGGCTGGCAGTGACTTCGTTCAATCCGGCGATGTCCTTGTTGAGCTCCTCGACCGTACCGGCGAGCTCCTCGATCTCAATGTTTTTTTGGGACAGCTCGGTCTGAAGCGATTCGATCTGTGCGACTTTCCGGGTCATTTCTTCCTGCAGACGTTTGATCGTCCCGGCCAGCGAAGCGTTCTTGCGGCCGCTTTGTGCGAATTGTGCTTCGAGTTCGGCGATTCGCTCCTTGTTTTGGAGCAGGATACCCTTGATTTGGTTGATCTGCGATACCATCTGTTGTTTTTTGTCCAGCGGCTTGTTTTCGATGTCGCTTATTTGAGTCATCACGCGGTCTTCGACTTCGCGGATCGACTGAAATCCGGTTTCGATCTCATTGAGGATTTCCAGCGTTTGATCGTACTTTTGCTCGACGGTGAGCAGCGAGTCCCGTTGGGCGAGCAGGGTCTGGTATTTTCCCGATTTTTCGACGCATGACACTGCGGTCAGCGCTACGGCTGCGAGAGCCAGAATAAGTCTGAATGTCTTCATTGGTATTGGAATTTGGTTTTTGCAATTAGAAATATCCAATCGTGTGCCATTGTATTCAAAATGTTGATTGATAATTTGTTGTTGCGATATTCGTGTGGCCGATGACTGTGGAATCGTGCCCCAAATGTGTGGAAGTTGTGTGGAAACGGGCAGTTTTCGGACTGTGTATCGCGGTGCAGTCGGATTTCCGATAAGCGGAGGCGGAAGTTTCGGATAAATTGCAAAGCCCCGGCCTATGAAAAGCCGGGACTTCGTTCGATGTTTACGATTCGGGGATTATTTCAGGACTTTCAACAGTTCGGGCAGCAGGCAGGAAATCGTATTCTCGTTCTGTGCCGTGTAGAAGTTGCCGTCGATGACGGCTTTTTCGTCCGTTCCGATACAGCTTTTGACGACCGGTTTGAGGAACGGATGCAGGGCCACCCGTCTGCCCTGTGCGATGCCGAGGTTGTCGAAGAGCAGTGCTGCGGCGCAATGCCCTGCGATCGTTTTTCCCTGGTCCGCAAAATTTTTGATGACGCTCAACATATCCACGTTGTAGGGTTTGTCTGCGTTTTCCGCGAATTTGGGCATGGCGTCGCCGCAGGCGAATACGAGGGCGTCGTATTCGTGTTCATGGCCTTTGAGTGAGGCGATTATATCGTCCGTCTGGAGGCGAAGCCCCGAGTTGGTTTTTACATTCGTGGTATCCGCTACCGCGAATGTCCTGAAGGGAATGCCGTTCTCGAAGAAGGTTTCCAAATACTGAAACAAGCCCGATCCGTTGACGGGGTTTACGACCAATACAGCTACTTTCTTTGCCATAATTTTTGAGTTTTTTATAGTTATTAATGATATGTTAGTTATTTTTGTAGTGCAAACATAAAATAAGTAATCGGGTTCTGCAAGAGGTGATTTTTTGGTAAGCGAGTTACAAAAAGGTAACCGATGTTGAACGACAACGAGATAAAACCGCAAAATAATGAAAACTTTTTTACACGAGGGAATTTGCCCGATTCGGGATATCTTGAGCCGCCTCGGTGACAAGTGGTCGCTGCTGGTGCTGACGACGTTGTATTCGAACGGGACGATGCGTTTCAACGACATTCAACGTTCGCTCGGGGATATTTCGCAGCGGATGCTGACCGTCACCCTGCGTTCGCTCGAAGCGGACGGGCTGGTCCACAGAGAGGTCTATCCCGAAGTGCCGCCCCGTGTCGAGTATCGTTTGACCGATTCCGGGGGCGATCTGATGCCGTATCTGAACAGTCTGGTGGAGTGGGCGTTGAAGAACACGCCGGCCATTTTGGAACGGCGTGCGCAGGCGGTGCGGGCGAAGTGATTTGCCGGAGGTATAAAACAAGTGTTTGCAGCGGGCTCGGATGCCGTGTTGCAAACACTTGTTTATCGGTAGGGGAGGCTTTTCCTACAAGCTGTCTCCGAAATCCTTGCGGAATTTCTCCATCAGGCGTGCCGGCCAGTCGGTGGTCGGTTCCAGACCGCCCATGAAGAAACGGAGCACGGGCGGCTCGTAGGTGAAGCGCAGACCGCCGATCAGGTGACGGTTCTCGTAGAGCCACTCCAG
>OGDO01000766.1_pt1 | contig 12719 bp, 6 predicted proteins | sample 1570431 | NCBI WGS metagenome assembly OGDO01 (sample SAMEA2582183, study PRJEB24529) | metagenome | reverse complement strand
TTCTCGTCTTGCAGGGCTTCCCGATAGGTGGTTTCGTCGGGCATGGAGGCGGGCTGTGCAAGATAGAACTGTATGGAGTCCGGGCGGTACATGGCTTCGGGGTCGAAGGAGAGGCGGGAGTACTGTTCCAGCTTGGGCTCTTTCAGCAGAATGTCGAAAGGCAGTTGGGGCTGGTAGCATTTCACGGCAAGGCGGTAGGCATGGGCGTGGAATACTTCGGCTTCTTCCCGTTTGCCCGGCAGCGAATTGTTCGGACGGGTGAAGGTAGTCCAAATCTTTACAGTCCGTCCGCTGGAACCGGTGAATACGAGCCGCGTCTGGGGCTGTTCCCAGGCAAGACGTTTCACAAGGGCTATTTCGGACTTGCCGGAAAGCGGGCCTACGGTCAGTTCCACGATGCCGTTGTAGGTTTTCATCTGGCAAACACCGTTCGTCTTGCGGAATTCGGCTGCCGGGAGTACTTTGGGCAGTCGGTCTGCCTCGTTGCAGCGCTTGCCGGGCAAGCAGTATCGCAGTTGCTGGCGGAAAGTGGATACGGGCTGGGTTTTGGTCTCCGTTTTGATTTTCTGTAGGAAGGTGTCTAAGTCTGTCGTGCTCAGTGTCAGATTCCCGTCTTTTTCTCTCAGTTGGGTGATTTTCATTTCTATTTTTTGTTTTGTCACATGCAGGCAAAATGGTTTGCTTACAGTGTACTAAGGTACGACAATCAGGCTCTTTTTGCAAGTGATTCCATGCTTTTTTAGGTCTATTCCAGCGTTTTTCTGTGGAAAATCTGATGTTTTGAGTCGAAAAAGCAGGTGATTTGGGATGCTTTGTGCAGACTTCCACGCTGGTTTTTGCTTGTTGAAACAAAAGGTTTTGCTTGTTGAAATCAATAGTTTTCCTAAGGAAAACTCTCTGTTTCTCTTGTTGAAACTTTTATTTTAGAAGGTTTAAACCAATGGTATTTGTTGTTGAAACTTTTGGTATTTGTTTAAGAAACTAAAAGTTTCATACTGAGAACTAAGCATATATCACTATTCTGTGGTGAATGAAGTAAGTATCGGATACTGCTTTTGTTATGGCGTGATGGATGGTTGTGAAGATTTTTATCTATCACGGGTATCTTTCACGCTTTAATCGGTTTATAATCAAAAGGATATCCCCCTCTGCGTGATAGCATGACAGATGTTTTTCAAAAATAAACTTTGTAGAAGCTGAGCTGTCCGGATGCTTCAATCGTTGTAGCTGTATTCTTCGCTGTATCTCTCGAATTTCGGTTCTTCGGCAATTCCGTATTGTTTGAAAACCTGACGGATATATGCTTGTGCCTTTGGAAACAAGCCTTGTTCCTGGCGGTAAAAGCGATAATAGGTGGTCTTGCCAAAGTGTCCTACAAGCTGGTTCCTCATCGGGGCTGCACATTTGTGGGGTACGTTGTCCAGCAGGTGCCGGATGCCCCATGCAACCCGGCACTTCAGGGCTTTCCGGAAATGAGGGCAGTTGGTGGTATCGGCAGGGATACAGTTCGGATTGATGATGCTTAAAGTAGGACATTGCGAGGTGCAATTGGTAGCAGCCAAGTGGTGCAGGCATTCTTCCTTATGGACGCACTGGCTGTTGAAGCAATGTGCAAAGCCATAAGGCACAGACTGGTAGTCGAATTTATTTTCCATATGTTGTTTGCTTGTCTACGGTTAGGGTGTAGAACACGGCTGTAAAGGTAAGGAATAAAGCCTCGTTTGAAGTATTTGCAGACAAAAAAAGAGTATAATTCTTCTTTAAAGTGAGCTGAACTTGCTATATTTGTCATAATTCCTAATATCTGGTATATGAAAAATAGAGTAAGTTTTTTTTGTCTGCATACGTGTCTTCTCCTGTTCAGCTTTTGGACAATGTATCCTGCCTTGGGGCATGCGGCTGATGGGAATGTTATTTCCCGTTTGAAGTTCAAGCAGATTTCTACATTAGACGGATTACCGACGGATGAGGTCCAGAAAATATATCAGGATAAGGAAGGGTTTTTGTGGTTTGCTACCCGGTATGGTTTCTGTAAATACGACGGTTACCAGATTACTGTATATAAATCGAGCTTGAATACTCCCGGTTTGTTGACCAGTAACAACATTTATTGTTTTGCCGATGACAATGACGGCTTCTTGTGGATTGGTACACAAGAGGGGTTGAACACACTCAATAAGAAAACCGGAGAAATCCGTCAATATACTGCGCCTGCCATTCCAAACAATGCGGTCTCATGCCTGTTGGTCACCCGGGAAAATGAGGTATGGATTGGTACGGATTCCGGCTTATGCCGGTATGTGGCAGAGAAGGACTCCTTCGTGATGTATGACGGCAAGTCCACCGATGGTATATTTACGGCAGCTTCCATCAAATCGCTGGTCGAGGACTCGGATGGGGATTTGTGGGTCGGTACCTGGTCCAGTGGTCTTTTTCGTTATTCCCGGAAGGAGGATAAATTCTATGCATATCCCAAAATCAATGAACGGAACTCGGCACATGTTATCTATCAGGATTCCAACCGGAAAATGTGGGTCGGTGGTTGGGATTGCGGATTATTTCTCTTGAATCATCCCAAGGATATGGCAAACGTGTTTTATACACATTATTCGCATCGGATAGGGGATGATGCCAGCTTGTCGGACAATATTGTTTATGATATTGTGGAGGATGTACACACCCATACCTTGTGGATAGGGACCCGGGTGGGGCTGAGCATTATGAAGCAGGAGAATCCCGGTACATTCATTAATTACAAGTCGTTGCATTCGGCATATCATATACCTTGTGATGAAATAAATTCACTGTTGCGCGACCGCTTCAATAATATCTGGCTGGGTTCCATTGGCGGCGGTGTCCTGATGATAGACACGAAACAATCTCCGTTTGCTTTCTATTCTTTGAATCTGGCAGAGGATGACGTGCCTACTACTGCCGTCCGCGCTTTGTTTGCCGATGCAGATAAAGACCTTTGGCTGGGTACCGGAAGTTATGGGCTGGCACGCAAGGATTATGAAACCGGTGTGTTGTCGTTCTTTTCCCATATCCCGGAATTCTCGGATATTCCCGGTGTACCCACGGTCAATTACATTATTCAGCGTAAGAATGGAGAAGTATGGTTCGCTACCTATGACGGTGGTATCTTGATTTATGAGAAAGGAGAGAAAGTGAAGGTGCTGACTGAATCCGACACGCCTTATCTCTATTCGGATTGCGTTTCGGCCTTGTGTGAGGACAGTAAGGGGAATTGTTGGGTAGGCTGTCGCGGCGGTATGGGAATCAGTTTGGCCGATGGAGGGCATTATAGGTTCGGAACACTTTCTTTTGCCGGAGGCGGGTTGGCGGATTGGTATCATGTGAAGGACATTGTGGAGGATGCGGATGGCAGCTTCTGGATTGCGACAGCCAACTATGGAATTATACATATTATGGGGGATGTGCAGCATCCCGAAACGCTGAAATATAGTAACTATAGTTATAACAACGGCCAGCTGGCAACGAACTCGGTGTTGTGTTTGCATGTGGATAAATCGGGAAGGCTATGGGCCGGAACTGAGGGAGGAGGGTTGTATCTATATGATTATAAGGAAAATGTATTTACGGAAAAGAATCAGGAATATCAGCTGTCTGCCGACATGATAGGGTCTATAGAGGAAGACAGGCAAGGGTGTCTATGGATGGGGACCAATATGGGGCTGGTACAGCTTTTTGTACCGATGGACGAGGATTTGGCTACGGTCCGTGTCTATACGACAGCAGACGGTCTGCAGGATAACTTTTTCATATCACAGTCTTCTTGCAGTAGGGAGGGCGAGTTATTCTTTGGAGGAAATAAGGGTTATAACAGTTTCCTTCCTGCATCTCTGGAGAAAGACAATGAAGCTGTGCCTTATCTGATTACGGATATAAAAATCTTCAACCGTTCTTTTGCGGTATTGGAACCGGAGGTCAGAGAACGGATTTCTTCTGTCATGCCTTCGTTTACACGGAAGTTAGATCTGCCTTACGGATATAATAATTTCAGTATTGAATTCGCATCCCTTACTTATAAGAATCCCGGTTTAAATCGGTATGCCTATCAGCTTGTAGGTTTTGACAAGGATTGGCAATATACGGATGCCAACCGCCGTTTTGCCTATTATAATAATTTGAAGAGCGGCACTTATCGGTTCCGTCTGAAAGCCACCAATGAAAATGGCATTTGGAGTCAGGAAATCCGTGAACTTGAGGTGGTGGTATTGCCACCGTTCTGGGCTACATGGTGGGCTTATATCATTTATGCACTGATAGGGGCAGCTATTGTCTGCTTCATTCTCCGGACAGCAAAGAACAGGATGCAGCTGCGTAATGAGCTGCATCTTCGGGAGATGGAGAAGTCCAAACTGGAAGAACTGAATCATGCCAAATTGCAGTTCTTTACAAATATCACGCATGAACTGCTGACTCCGCTGACCATTATCTCGGCTACCGTCGATGAGTTGAAGATGCGGTTTCCCGGGCATGACGACCTTTATACGGTAATGGGTAGCAATATCAGCAGGCTCATCCGTCTGTTGCAGCAGATTCTTGAATTTCGTAAAGCAGAAACCGGCAATCTGAAGTTGCGTGTCTCTCCAGGAGATGTGGCGGCGTTTGTGAAAAATGAAGCCGAATCTTTCCTGCCGCTTGTCAAAAAGCGCAAGATACATTTCTCCGTACTCTGTAATCCGGAGTCGATTATCGGTTATTTTGATACGGACAAGCTGGACAAGATTCTCTACAACCTGCTTTCCAATGCCGCCAAATATAATAAGGAGGGTGGCTATATACAAGTCACGCTGATGTATGCCGAAGACAGGGACTTCGTCCGGTTGCATGTAAAGGATAATGGCAGTGGCATTTCAAAGGACAAGCAGAAGAGCCTCTTCAAGCGGTTCTACGAGGGGGATTACCGGAAGTTCAACACCATTGGTACGGGCATCGGCCTTTCTTTGGTAAAGGACTTGGTGGAGCTGCATGGAGGAAGCATTGAAGTGGAGAGCGAGGAAGGCCGGGGAACGGAATTCATCGTGACCTTGCCCGTAGACCGCTCTTACTTTAAGGAAGAACAGATTGATGAGGAAGCTGTACTTCCGGTACAGAAAACCGTTACCTATCTTGAAGAGGAGAATGCGGAGAATGTGGTTGCTGAAAAGCCCAAAGCGCATACCATACTGGTGGTGGAGGACAATGAGGAGCTTTTGCAGTTAATGGTCCGGCTGCTGAAACGTGAATACAATGTCCATACGGCCGAAAACGGTCAGGAGGCTGTGACTGTGCTTGACAATGAGGATATTGACCTGATTGTTTCGGACGTGATGATGCCCGTAATGGACGGCATCGAGTTTTGCAGGTATGTGAAGAACAAGTTGGAACTCAGTCATATTCCCGTGATTCTTCTGACAGCCAAGAACAAGGAGGAAGACCGTGCCGAAGCTTATGAAGTGGGGGCGGATGCCTTTATCAGTAAACCGTTCAACCTGGCCGTGCTGCATGCACGCATCCGCAATCTGCTGAAATACAAAGAACGCAAGGCGCATGACTTTAAGAACCAACTGGTGTTCGAAATCAAGGAACTGGACTATACCAGCATTGATGAGGACTTCATGCAGCGTGCCATTGACTGCGTAAACCGCCATCTGGAAGATTCAGATTTCGACCAGCCCCAGTTTGTGGAGGAGATGGGCACCAGCAAGTCCACCCTTTACAAGAAACTGAAATCCCTGACGGGACTGAATACTTCTGCCTTTATCCGTAACATCCGTCTGAAAGCGGCCTGCCGCATTATGGAGGAGAAGGGGAGTTCCGTGCGTATTTCCGATCTGGCGTATGCCGTCGGTTTTAATGACCCGAAATATTTCAGTTCTTGTTTCAAAAAGGAATTCGGCATGTTGCCGACGGAATATCAGGAACGCTTCATACAGTCATAGATCAAGTCAAATTATGCTTCAATTAGGTCGAATAACTAAAATTCTACCTCGTAGAAGCATTATTGGAGGTCTTCCTATCAGCATTCGCCTACATTTGCCATTGTTTTCACGGTTAAAATGAAGAGTGAAAGTGAAACAATTAATGTTTAATCTTAAAGTTTATACAATGAAAAGACAGAGATTCTTTGAAGGACTCGGGCTGAAAGTGTATGTCACTTTGGCCATTTGCATGGCCCTTCTGTTGAATGTTCAGTTCTTGAACGCACAGAGTTCGACAATCAATGTAAAAGGTGTGGTTAATGATGCGATGGGACCGGTGATTGGTGCCAGTGTAGTGGAGAAAGGGAATGCGACGAATGGAACAATTACCGACATTGACGGTAATTTCTCCTTGAAAGTCCCTTCGGATGCCACTTTGACAATCAGCTTTATCGGTTATAAGACGGTAGAGCTGCCGGTGGCTGGAAAAACATCCTTTACTGTGACTCTGAAAGAAGACAGCGAAATACTGGACGAGGTGGTAGTGGTAGGTTTCGGCACGCAGAAGAAGGTGAACCTGACAGGTTCTGTGGGGCTGGCTACGGCGAAGGAAATTGAAGCACGTCCGGTAGCGAATGCCACGCAGGCATTGCAGGGCTTGGTACCGGGCTTGCAGATTACGACCAATACCGGTGAACTGGACAAGAACATGTCCATCAATATCCGTGGCAACGGTACCATCGGTGACGGCTCAAGCGGAAGTCCGCTGATTTTGATTGACGGTATGGAAGGTGACATCAATACGGTGAATCCGCAGGACATCGAGAATATTTCTGTATTGAAGGATGCTGCCGCTTCCTCTATTTATGGGTCGCGTGCACCGTTCGGTGTTATCTTGGTGATTACCAAGAAAGGCAAATCGGGCAAGCCGACTATCAACTACAACAACAGCTTCCGCTTCAACAGTCCGGTGAATCTGCCGGAGATGATGGACTCCTATACCTTTGCCAACTACTTCAATGAGGCTGCACGCAACGGTCAGGACAATGCCCAGTTCTCTGATACAGTGATGCAGCAGATGCTTGACTTCCAGGCTGCGGGAGGTACTAATCGTGGCGGTTTGCCTACTGATGGCAATGTATGGGGTAAACCGGCAGGCGACCCGTTTACTACGGCGTATGCCAATACTGACTGGTTTTCCGAAATCTACAAGGGTTCTTCCTTCTCGCAAGAACATAATTTCAGTGTAAGCGGTGGTGGTGACAAGTTCAATTATTATGCTTCATTGGGCTATCTGGATCAGAATGGTTTGCTCCGTCATGGTTCCGATGACTTGAAGCGCTATAATGCTACTGCCAAATTTGGTGCCGAGCTGACCAAATGGTTGAAGTTCAATTACAGCTTGCGTTATGTCCGTCAAGACCTTGGCCGTCCTACCAATTTTGGTGGCGGTTTGTATGAGAGAATTGGCCGTCAGACTTGGCCTAATCTTCCGGTTTATGATGAAAACGGCTATTATTTTAATGGTAATGCCGATACGCCGGCGATGTCACTTGCATTGGGTGGTGAGCGCGATGTGCAGACAGATAAGGTTTATCATCAGGCAAGCTTGGTATTCGAACCCGTGAAGAATTGGATTACCAATGTTGAGTTCAACTATAGTACCAATTCTATAGATACACGTGAAACCGGACTTCCTTACTATAACCACGATGTGAGTGGAAATATTGTGGATACGCAAGGAACCTCAAGTCTCTATCAAGACTACAAGAAAGAGAGCTACATGAACTGGAATATTTACTCCACTTATTCTCTTGCTATCAATGATGATCATAATTTTAAGGTAATGGGTGGTTTTCAGTCCGAAGAAATGCGCCAGAAGTTTTTTAGTGCCAAAGGATATGGCTTGCAGGTGGAAGACCTTCCGGAACTGGACTTGATTTCGAATATTGACGGCGCCGGTAAGGATAAGGTGCCCGAGGTGGGTGGCTATCGTAATGAGTGGGCCACAGCGGGTTTCTTTGGCCGCTTGAACTATGATTATAAAGGTCGTTATCTGGCAGAGGCCAATCTGCGCTATGATGGTACCTCCCGCTTCCGCCGTGGCAATCGTTGGCAGTTGTCTCCCTCCTTCTCTTTGGGTTGGAACATTGCCCAGGAAAACTTCTGGGAAGATTTTGCGGATGTTTGCAATCAGTTGAAGTTCCGTTTCTCTTATGGTGAACTGGGGAATATGAATACAAACGGCTGGTATCCTACTTATCGTGCCATGACATTGAAGCAGGCAAACGGAAGCTGGCTGCAGAATGGACTGAAACCAAACACTGCTTATGTAGGCGACCTTATCAGTACAGCCTTGACTTGGGAGAAAGTGCGTACCTGGAATATCGGTCTTGACTGGGGGCTGTTCAACAACCGTCTGACCGGGTCATTCGATGCTTATATCCGTTATACGGACAATATGGTAGGTCCGTCTGTAGAGTTGCCCGCTACATTGGGTATTGCGACTCCCAAGACCAATAACTGTGACTTGAAGACGAAGGGTTGGGAACTTACCATCGGATGGCAGGACCGCACCAACTTCGGTATGGGCTATGGCATTAAGTTCAATGTTTCTGATGCACGTACTTATATAGACAGATACCCGGGTAACCCGACAAACTCAATCAATACTTATATCGCAGGCCGCGAGATTGGTGAAATCTGGGGCTTTGAAACCGTGGGAATTGCCAAGACAGATGATGAGATGCAGGCGCATCTGAATAAAGTGGGCGGACAAAGTGCCATCGGTTCCGGCGTTTGGACTGCCGGTGACATCATGTATGCCGACCAGGATGGCAAACCGGGCATCACCAAAGGTGCACAGACTTTGGAGGACCACGGTGACTTGAAGGTGATAGGCAACAATACTCCCCGTTATCATTTCGGTCTTGACTTGAATGCCAATTACAAGGGATTTGATGTTCGCCTCTTCTTCCAGGGAGTGATGAAGCGTGACTACTGGCAGGGTTCCAATATCTTCTGGGGCGTTGGCCAATGGGGTATGTGGTGGTCAACCGGTTTGAAGGAACACGAAGATTACTTCCGTGATGAACCCGTCGGGCTGGCCGGTCATGAGATTGCCGCCAATGTCAATTCATACTATGCGCGTCCGAGATTTGACAGTACCCAGAACCAGGAAACCCAAACCCGCTATCTGCAGGATGCGTCTTATATCCGTTTGAAGAACTTCCAGCTTGGCTACACATTGCCTGCTTCCATGATTCGCAAAATCGGTATCACCAACTGCCGCATCTTCGTATCGGGCGAGAATCTGTGGACGGGAACCAAACTGAGCAAGTTGTTCGATCCCGAAACCATCAGCGGTGGTAACACGGACAGCAATGCTTCTGCACCTATCAAGAGTGCCGGTAATGCATACCCGCTTTCAAGAACTTGGTCTTTTGGACTTAGCGTATCACTTTAATCCCATAAATAATGAAGAATATTATGAAATCGAATTATAGATATATTGTAAAAGCGTTCATGGCAATGGCAGTGATTGCCGGAACGACTTCCTGCGATGATTTTCTGGACAGAGAGCCGATGTCAAGCATTTCTCCCGAAACCTATTACTCCACTGCGGCCCAGTTGGAAGCCAATCTGAATGATGAATATCCCAATGTCCTTCCGTCATTCGGCCAGTGGACTTATGGCATCTTCGGTGAAGACAAAGGAACCGATAACCAGATAGAGGTGAATGCCAATGACCGCTATACCCAGGATCGCTGGAAAGTACCTCATAGCGAAAGTGACAATTGGAAGTTCGAACGCATCTATCGTATTAATTTCTTTTTGTCTGAAGCACTTCCCAAATTCGGTGAGGACATGAGCGGTTCACAAAATACAATTTCCGGGAGTGTAGCCACCATCAAGCACTATATCGGAGAAATGTACTTCCTGCGTGCTTACGAGTACTTTAAGAAGCTTCAGTTGTTCGGTGACTTCCCGATTATCGACCAACCGCTTGCCGATGAGATGGAAGCTCTCCGTGAAGCCAGCAAACGTTTTCCGCGTAATGAAGTGGCACGTTTCATCATTTCCGATCTTGACAAGGCTTATGCCTATATGAGTGATGTCGATATGGCGACGACCCGTATCAATAAGGATGCTGCGATGCTGGTTAAGTCACGTGTGGCACTGTTCGAGGCTACTTGGTTGCAGAATTTCAAGGGTACGGCATTCGTACCTGGTGGAGAAGGCTGGCCGGGGGCATCTCTTCACAACAATTACCAGTATCCGAGCGGAAACCTTGATAATGAAGTGAAGTACTTCTTGGAACAGGCCGTAGAAGCTTCCAAACTTGTAGCAGATAAATACAAAGGGAATTTGACGGAGAATACCGGTGTGTTGCAACAATCAGCTGATGACCCGTCAAATCCTTACTTTGATATGTTTGCACAAGAAGACCTTTCGGATGTGAAGGAAGTACTGTTGTGGCGCCAGTATGCCCGCGGACTCTCTACTCATAACATCAATGCCGCTGCCGGACGTGGTAATTACCGTATCGGTCTGACCCGTGGATTCGTACAGAATTTCCTGATGAAGGATGGTACTCCGGTTTATGCTCACGGTTCTTATGCGGATGGTGACGGCTATTATATGGGCGACAAGACGGTTGCTGATGTACGTGTAAACCGTGACCCGCGTCTCAGTATCTTCCTGAAAGAACCGGGACAGAAGAACATCCTTTTTGAAGTTGATAATAATGAAGGTACGGAGGTTGTGATGGAAGAGCCCTATCCGGCCATTACGAGTGGTGACGGTGAGCGTGGCTATGCTACCGGCTATGCATTGCGCAAGGGTGGTTCATTCAACCGTAAGTATTATGCCAATGGCGGTGGTTATACGGCAGCTGTATGTTTCCGTGCAGCTGAGGCTCTGCTGAATTATATGGAAGCAAGTTATCTGCTCAATGGAACGCTGGATGCTACGGCTCGTGAATATTGGACTGTACTTCGTCAACGTGCCGGCATCAGTACTGATTTTGACAAGACTATCGCTGCAACGGACATGAGCAAGGAGGCTGAAAATGATTGGGGAGCCTATACGGGTGGAAGTGTCATCTCTGACAAGACTCTGTATAATATCCGTCGTGAACGTCGTTGCGAGTTCCTGGCTGAAGGTCTTCGCTACATGGACTTGTGCCGTTGGCGTTCTATGGACCAACTGATGACTGCTCCCAGCCATCTGGAAGGTATGCATTTGTGGAATACTCCGATGGAGGACTGGTATTTGGATGATAATGGAAAATCCATTTTGGTTGCTGACGGGACAGACAAAGCTAATGTCTCATCGAAAGACAAGAGTGAGTATCTCCGTCCGTTCGAGAGAAGCAGCAACCAGTCTGCCTATAACGGCTGTACTTGGAAGATGGCACACTATTTGAATCCTATCATGATCAAGCAGTTCCAGTTGACAGCCACTTCGGGAGCGGATGTATCGACTTCCATTCTTTACCAGAATCCTTATTGGCCGGTGGTAGCTGACCAGCCGGCTGAGAAATAAAGGCATTTTTCAATAGGTATTTGATTTAGGGGGTAGGATACACTTTCTGGTGAGAAGGCGTCCTGCTCCCTTCTTTATAAATAGAAACAAGACAGAGTATGACTAATTTTAATTTCAAGTTTTTAGGGGCATGGTTGGTTATCGTAGCGTCAATCACCGGTCCGCAGGCACAAAATGATTCCGGCCGGAGTGTGGAACGATGTAAACGGGGAGTATATTAATGCACACGGTGGTGGTATACTGTTATTTGACAGTAAATATTATTGGTTCGGTGAACACCGTCCGGCAAAGGGATTCTCTACGGAAGTGGGAGTAACTTGCTACTCTTCTACCGATTTATGTAACTGGAGATACGAGGGGGTGGCCTTGTCTGTATCGGAAGAAGCGGGCAATGAAATAGAGAAAGGCTGTATTATGGAACGTCCCAAGGTGATTTACAACAAAAGGACGAAGAAATTTGTCATGTGGTTTCATTTGGAGCTGAAGGGTAAAGGCTATGAGGCTGCCCGTGCGGGAGTGGCTGTCAGTGATTCTCCGACGGGACCTTATTGTTTTGTTTCTTCGAGTCGTGTCTGCCCTGGAATATTTCCGCTGAATATGACGGAGGAAGAACGGGACATGCAGTGGAATATGGAACAGTTTGAAGAATGGTGGACACCCGAGTGGAGAGAGGCTGTAAATAAGGGGTTGTTCGTGAAGCGTGACTTGGAGGGCGGACAGATGTCCCGTGACATGACATTGTATGTTGACGATGATGGGATAGCTTATCATATCTACTCTTCGGAAGAGAATCTGACCTTGCAAATAGCCGAACTGACAGATGACTATCAAGGACATTCCGGAAAATATGTCCGTCTCTTTCCGGGGGGACACAATGAGGCACCGGCCATCTTCAAGAAAGACGGCACTTACTGGATGATAACCTCCGGATGTACCGGTTGGGCACCCAATGCGGCGCGTCTGTTCTCGGCTCCTTCCATCTGGGGACCGTGGACACAGCATCCCAACCCTTGTCGGGGTGAGGGAAGTGATAAGACTTTCGGCGGTCAAAGCACTTACGTATTGCAGCTTCCCGGTAACCGCTACCTTTTCATGGCCGATATTTGGCGGCCCAAGAGCCTGATGTATTCGGAATATCTTTGGATTCCGGTCCGGTTTGATGAAGAGGGGATGCCTTATCTTACCCTTTCCGGCAAATGCAATCCGTCAGATGGTCGTTGATAAACCCCGAAGCTTGCAGATGGG
>OGDO01000761.1_pt1 | contig 12804 bp, 8 predicted proteins | sample 1570431 | NCBI WGS metagenome assembly OGDO01 (sample SAMEA2582183, study PRJEB24529) | metagenome | reverse complement strand
TCTTGTTTTTGCGTTAATATGAAAGTGTGGAAAGTTGTTTTGGTTTTAATTTGTAATTTCTTTCTTTTTGAGATTAAAATAATAGAAAAATTAACGTTTTGATATAAAAATCACTTTTTCCTATTCTTATGTCTATATTTTATAGAAAAACTAATCTTTGTGTTATTAATAATATGTATATTTGCTCCCGAAAACAAAAAAATAGGGTAATATGTGTGGAATTGTAGGCTACATTGGTAAAAAAGAAGCCTACCCCATCCTTGTAAAAGGTTTGAAGCGATTGGAATATCGTGGATATGACAGTGCCGGGGTAGCATTAATCAGTAACAACCAGCAGTTAAATGTGTATAAGACGAAAGGAAAAGTCTCTGATCTTGAAAATTTCGTCACACAGAAAGATATTTCCGGTACAATCGGAATTGCCCATACCCGTTGGGCTACTCACGGGGAACCTTGTTCTGCTAACGCACACCCTCATTACTCTTCTTCCGAAAAGCTCGCTCTCATTCATAACGGTATTATTGAAAACTACGCCGTTCTTAAAGAAAAACTTCAAGCCAAAGGCTATATTTTTAAAAGTAGTACAGATACCGAAGTCCTCGTTCAATTAATAGAATACATGAAAGTCACTAATCAGGTCAGTCTGTTGACGGCTGTTCAGTTGGCGTTAGGGGAGGTAATTGGTGCTTATGCGATTGCGATTCTTGATAAGGAGCATCCCGATGAGATTATTGCTGCCCGTAAGAGCAGTCCATTGGTAGTGGGGATTGGAGAGAATGAGTTCTTTCTTGCTTCAGATGCTACTCCGATTGTAGAATATACTGATAAAGTGGTTTATCTGGAAGACGGGGAAATAGCTGTTTTGAATCTGGGGAAGGAGTTGAAGGTAGTCAACTTGAACAATGTCGAAATGATACCTGAAATAAAGAAGGTGGAACTCAACCTCGGTCAGTTGGAAAAAGGGGGATATCCGCACTTTATGTTGAAAGAGATTTTCGAACAGTCCGATTGTATTCGTGATTGCATGCGCGGACGTATCAATGTGGAAGCTGATAATGTGGTGCTTTCTGCTGTGATAGATCATCGGGAAAAGCTGCTGAATGCCAAACGGTTTATTATTGTTGCTTGCGGAACTTCCTGGCATGCCGGACTGATTGGTAAGCATCTGATTGAGAGTTTTTGCCGCATACCGGTGGAAGTGGAGTATGCTTCCGAATTCCGCTACCGTGATCCGGTGATTGACGGGCAGGATGTGGTGATAGCAATCTCCCAGAGTGGCGAGACGGCAGATACATTGGCTGCTGTGGAATTGGCGAAAAGCCGCGGGGCATTTATATATGGCATTTGCAATGCGATCGGCTCTTCTATTCCCCGTGCCACTCATACCGGTTCATATATTCATGTGGGTCCAGAAATCGGGGTGGCTTCTACCAAAGCATTTACCGGACAGGTCACTGTATTGGCGATGTTGGCATTGACACTTGCCAAAGCGAAAGGAACCATTGACGAACAGCATTATCTTTCAATCGTACAGGAGTTAAATCATATTCCGGAAAAAATGAAAGAGGTGTTGGAATTGAATGATACTTTGGCGGAGTTATCGAAAACTTTCACTTATGCGCATAATTTTATTTACCTGGGACGCGGATATAGTTATCCCGTTGCTCTGGAAGGTGCATTGAAATTGAAAGAAATATCGTATATTCACGCCGAAGGTTATCCGGCTGCGGAGATGAAGCATGGACCGATTGCCCTGATCGATGCGGAAATGCCGGTAGTGGTGATTGCTACCCAGAATGGGTTGTATGAGAAAGTAGTAAGTAATATTCAGGAGATTAAGGCACGGAAAGGAAAAGTGATTGCATTTGTGACGAAAGGAGATACCGTTATCAGCAAAATCGCTGACTGTAGTATCGAACTTCCTGAAACAATCGAATGTCTCGATCCGTTAATTACTACGGTACCTCTGCAACTTCTTGCTTACCACATTGCGGTATGCAAAGGGATGGATGTGGATCAGCCGAGAAATCTGGCGAAGTCGGTAACCGTAGAGTAACTTTAAATCGTAACTAGTATATAGAGAGATGGAACAATTGAAACATGAATGTGGCGTTGCCATGATACGCTTGCTCAAACCGTTAGAGTATTACGAGAAAAAGTACGGGACATGGATGTATGGTCTTAATAAACTCTACCTGTTGATGGAGAAGCAGCATAATCGTGGACAGGAAGGTGCGGGACTGGCGTGTGTGAAACTGGAAGCAAATCCGGGCGAAGAATATATGTTTCGTGAACGCGCTTTAGGTTCCGGAGCCATTACGGAAATCTTTGAAAACGTTCAAAACAATTTTAAGGATCTCACTCCCGAACAGTTGCACGATGCAGCGTATGCCAAACGAACTTTGCCTTTTGCCGGTGAAGTATATATGGGACATCTTCGTTATTCCACGACGGGAAAATCCGGAATCTCTTATGTGCATCCATTTTTAAGAAGAAATAACTGGCGCGCCAAGAATCTGGCTCTCTGCGGAAATTTCAATATGACGAATGTAGACGAGATATTTGCCCGTATCACTGCCATTGGTCAGCATCCGCGTAAATATGCCGATACATATATCATGTTGGAGCAGGTGGGACACCGTCTTGACCGTGAAGTGGAGCGTGTATTCAATCTTGCCGAAGCCGAGGGGCTTACGGGCATGGGAATCACTCATTATATAGAAGAATATATTGATTTGGCAAACGTGTTGCGCACTTCCAGCCGCGAATGGGATGGGGGATACGTGATCTGCGGATTGACCGGGAGCGGCGAGTCCTTCGCCATCCGCGACCCGTGGGGAATCCGGCCTGCATTCTGGTATCAGGATGATGAGATAGCTGTTCTTGCTTCCGAACGTCCGGTGATCCAGACTGCTTTGAATGTTCCGTTTGAGGAAATCAAAGAATTGCAACCGGGGCAAGCATTGTTAATCAGCAAAGAAGGTAAAATCCGTACTTCGCAAATTAACAAGCCGCGCGAAAATCATGCCTGTTCTTTCGAACGTATCTATTTCTCCCGTGGGAGTGATGTCGATATTTATAAGGAAAGGAAACGGTTGGGTGAAAAGTTGGTTCCGAGAATATTGAAAGCTATCAATAATGACATCGATCATACGGTTTTTTCTTTTATTCCCAATACTGCGGAGGTGGCTTTCTACGGAATGTTGCAGGGACTGGACGATTACTTGAATGAGGAGAAAGTGCAGCAAATTGCTGCATTAGGGCATCATCCGGATATGGAGGAACTGGAAGTCATTCTTTCCCGCCGCATCCGTAGCGAAAAGGTGGCGATCAAGGATATCAAACTCCGTACGTTTATTGCCGAAGGAAACAGTCGTAATGATCTGGCAGCCCATGTGTATGACATTACATACGGAAGTCTGGTACCCGGTGTTGATAATCTGGTGATTATTGACGACAGCATTGTGCGTGGTACTACGTTGAAACAAAGTATTATCGGTATTCTCGACCGTCTCGGTCCGAAGAAGATTGTGATAGTATCTTCTTCTCCGCAAGTGCGTTATCCTGACTATTACGGTATCGATATGGCAAAGATGAGTGAGTTTATCGCTTTCCGAGCTGCTGTCGAACTTTTAAAGGAGCGGGATATGAAAGATGTGATTGCGGCTGCCTACCGTAAATCGAAAGATCAGGTGGGACTGCCGAAAGAGCAGATGATAAACTATGTGAAGAATATCTATGCTCCGTTCACCGATGAGGAAATCTCTGCCAAGATGGTGGAACTGCTGACTCCCAAGGGAACAAAGGCGAAAGTGGAAATTGTCTATCAACCGTTGGAGGGATTGCACGAGGCTTGTCCGCATCATAAAGGCGACTGGTATTTTAGCGGTAACTACCCTACACCGGGAGGTGTGAAAATGGTGAACCGGGCGTTCATCGACTATATAGAACAAATGTATCAATTCTAACAACCATACAACGATTCAATAATAAGAATGAGAAATGTGACATTAATCCTTGACGACGGGAGCCGGTTTTCCGGTAAGTCGTTTGGCTACGAGAAGCCGGTGGCAGGCGAAGTAGTTTTTAATACTGCCATGACCGGATACCCGGAGAGCCTTACTGACCCTTCATACGCCGGACAGTTGATGACGCTTACCTATCCTCTGGTAGGCAACTACGGTGTTCCTCCTTTTACCATCGAACCGAATGGACTTGCCACTTTCATGGAAAGTGAGAAAATCCATGCGGAAGCGATTATCGTAAGTGACTATTCTTATGAATACAGCCACTGGAATGCGGTGGAAAGTCTCGGTGACTGGTTGAAACGCGAGCAGATTCCCGGTATCACAGGCATTGATACGCGCGAGCTGACTAAGGTTCTTCGTGAACATGGAGTAATGATGGGAAAAATCGTTTTCGATGATGAACCGGATAATGTGCCTGAAGCAGTATACGCAGGCGTCAATTATGTAGATCGTGTATCTTGCAAAGAGATTATTTGCTATCTTCCTGCCGGAACTTCACAAACTTTCTCCGTAAATAGTTCCTATGCGCAGCTTAATTCTCAATTCTCAACTTTCAATTCTCAATTTAAGAAGGTTATCCTGGTAGATTGCGGTGTAAAGACAAATATTATTCGTTGTCTGCTGAAACGTAATGTAGAAGTGATCCGTGTACCTTGGGATTATGATTATAGCGGACTCGAATTTGACGGGTTGTTTATCTCCAACGGACCGGGTGACCCGGATACTTGTGATGCTGCGGTACAGAATATACGGAAGGCGATGGTAAATGAGAAACTGCCTATCTTCGGCATCTGTATGGGTAACCAGTTGCTTTCAAAAGCGGGCGGAGCCAAGATTTATAAATTGAAATACGGACATCGTAGCCACAATCAGCCGGTGCGTATGATAGGTACGGAACGTTGTTTCATTACTTCACAAAATCATGGTTATGCCGTAGACAATAATACGTTGAGTGCAGAGTGGGAACCGTTGTTTATCAATATGAACGATGGGTCCAACGAGGGAATCAAACATAAAAAGAATCCCTGGTTCTCTGCGCAATTCCACCCGGAAGCTGCGAGTGGACCTACGGATACGGAATTCCTGTTCGACGAATTTGTAAAACTATTGTAACAATGAAAGAAAATATAAAGAAAGTATTGCTATTAGGTTCAGGTGCCCTGAAAATCGGTGAGGCTGGTGAATTTGACTATTCCGGTTCACAGGCACTTAAAGCCTTGAAAGAAGAGGGTATTGAAACCATTCTTATCAATCCGAATATTGCTACGGTGCAGACTTCCGAAGGAGTGGCAGATCAAATTTACTTTCTTCCGGTGACTCCGTACTTCGTAGAGAAAGTGATCCAAAAAGAAAAACCGGAAGGTATTATGCTGGCGTTCGGTGGTCAGACGGCTCTGAACTGTGGAGTAGCATTGTATAAAGAAGGTATTCTTGAAAAATATAATGTAAAAGTGTTGGGTACTCCGGTACAGGCCATTATGGATACCGAGGACCGTGAACTTTTTGTTCAGAAATTGAATGAGATCAATGTAAAAACCATCAAGAGTGAAGCCGTAGAAAATGCGGAAGATGCACGTCGCGCAGCAAAAGAACTGGGCTATCCGGTGATTGTTCGTGCTGCTTATGCGTTAGGAGGCTTGGGGTCCGGTTTCTGTGATAATGAACAACAGCTGGATGTGCTGGTAGAAAAAGCATTCTCTTTCTCCCCACAGGTATTGGTGGAGAAATCACTACGCGGTTGGAAAGAAGTGGAATATGAAGTGGTACGTGACCGCTTCGATAACTGTATCACCGTTTGTAATATGGAAAACTTCGATCCGCTGGGTATTCATACCGGTGAGTCTATCGTTATTGCTCCTTCACAGACGCTTACCAATAAAGAGTATCATAAACTTCGGGAATTGGCAATACGTATCATCCGCCATATCGGTATCGTGGGTGAATGTAACGTACAATATGCCTTCGATCCCGAATCCGAAGATTACCGGGTGATCGAAGTAAATGCCCGCCTTTCCCGTTCATCGGCTTTAGCATCTAAGGCAACCGGTTATCCGCTGGCTTTCGTTGCTGCCAAATTGGGATTGGGTTATGGACTCTTCGACCTGAAGAATTCTGTAACCAAGACTACTTCCGCTTTCTTTGAACCGGCACTGGATTATGTCGTATGTAAGATTCCTCGTTGGGATTTAGGTAAATTCCACGGTGTAGATAAAGAGTTGGGTTCTTCTATGAAATCTGTGGGTGAAGTGATGGCTATCGGACGCACTTTTGAAGAAGCTATCCAGAAAGGTCTTCGTATGATCGGACAGGGAATGCATGGTTTTGTGGAGAACAAAGAATTGGTTATTTCCGACATTGATAAAGCCTTGCGCGAACCGACCGATAAACGTATTTTCGTGATCTCGAAAGCGTTTCGCGCCGGCTACACCATCGATCAGGTGCACGAATTGACTAAGATTGATAAATGGTTCTTGCAGAAGTTAATGAATATTATGAAGACTTCCGAAGAACTGCATAGTTGGGGAAACAATCACAAACAGATTGCCGATTTGCCGAACGAATTGCTCCGTAAAGCTAAGGTTCAAGGTTTCTCCGATTTCCAGATTGCCCGTGCCATCGGTTACGAAGGTGATATGGAAGATGGAATTCTTTATATCCGCAAACACCGTAAAGAGGCAGGCATTCTTCCGGTAGTGAAACAGATCGATACGTTGGCAGCCGAATACCCGGCACAAACCAATTATCTGTATCTTACTTATAGCGGTGTAGCAAATGATGTGCGTTATCTGGGCGACCATAAATCCATCGTCGTATTGGGTTCCGGTGCTTATCGTATCGGTTCTTCCGTAGAATTCGACTGGTGTGGCGTACAGGCTTTGAATACCATTCGCAAAGAGGGATGGCGCAGTGTCATGATTAACTATAATCCTGAAACCGTATCTACGGATTACGATATGTGCGACCGTTTGTACTTTGATGAATTGACTTTTGAACGTGTGATGGATATTCTGGAACTGGAGAATCCGCATGGGGTAATTGTATCTACCGGCGGTCAGATTCCAAATAACCTTGCTTTGCGTCTGGATGCACAGAAGATCAATATTCTAGGTACGAGTGCCAAGAGTATTGATAATGCCGAAGATCGTGAGAAATTCTCTGCCATGCTTGACCGTATCGGTGTGGATCAGCCCCGTTGGCGTGAATTAACTTCTATGGATGACATTCAGGAGTTCGTTGAAGAGGTAGGTTTCCCCGTACTTGTTCGTCCGTCTTATGTGCTTTCGGGAGCTGCGATGAATGTTTGTTCCAACCAGGAAGAATTGGAACGTTTCTTGAAACTGGCAGCTAATGTATCGAAGAAACATCCGGTGGTAGTAAGCCAGTTTATCGAACACGCCAAGGAAGTGGAAATGGATGCGGTGGCGCAGAATGGAGAAATTGTAGCATACGCTATAAGTGAGCATATCGAATTTGCGGGAGTACATTCCGGCGATGCAACAATCCAGTTCCCGCCGCAAAAGCTGTATGTAGAAACTGTTCGCCGTATTAAGCGTATCAGCCGTGAGATTGCTAAGGCTTTGAATATCTCCGGTCCGTTTAATATTCAGTATCTGGCGAAAGACAACGATATCAAGGTGATTGAATGTAATCTGCGTGCCAGTCGTTCTTTCCCGTTTGTCAGCAAAGTGTTGAAGATCAACTTTATCGAGCTGGCAACGAAAGTAATGCTCGGTCTGCCTGTGGAGAAACCGGAAAAAAATCTCTTCGAACTGGATTATGTGGGAATCAAGGCTTCCCAATTCTCTTTCAACCGCTTGCAGAAGGCTGATCCGGTGTTGGGAGTAGATATGGCTTCTACCGGTGAAGTGGGTTGTATCGGAATGGATACTTCCTGTGCCGTACTCAAAGCGATGCTTTCCGTAGGCTATCGTATTCCGAAGAAGAATATCCTGCTGTCTACGGGAACAATGAAACAGAAAGCCGATATGATGGATGCGGCCCGTATGTTGGTGAATAAGGGATACAAACTCTTTGCAACGGGTGGTACACACAAAACGCTTGCAGAGAATGGAATTGAAAGTACTCATGTCTATTGGCCGAGTGAGGAGGGACATCCGCAAGCATTGGAGATGCTTCATCGCAAGGAGATTGACATGGTAGTCAATATCCCGAAGAATCTGACAGCCGGAGAATTAAGTAATGGGTATAAAATCCGTCGTGCTGCCATTGACTTGAATATACCGTTGATTACGAATGCCCGTCTGGCTAGTGCATTTATCAATGCCTTCTGTACGATGAGTGTGGATGATATAGCTATCAAGAGCTGGGCAGAGTATAAATAAGCAGAATGTCATCTTTTTGAAAAGAGGCTGACATCATATTGAAATGAAAATGGTAAGGCCGTTCCTGTTATTCGGGAGCGGCCTTTGTTGTTGTAGAAATGTAATAACTCTGTCATTCATTGGTATTTCCATGTCGTTTACTTTGCGCCTGCAAAACGATAGAGATACGATATGAGAAAAAGAAACATGATTCTGGTTGCCGGTCTGCTGGCATTTACTTCAGTATGGGGACAAAACACGACTTCCGGTTGGGAAGATGAATCGGGTAAGATACCTGTAAAGGCTTATTTTGAGAGTGGAAAACTTCACTTTGCTTCTAAAAATGAAAACTTTCATTTATGGTTTGATAATCGAATTTATTTGGATGCAGCGGTTTATTCGCCCACGTCGAATGTGGATGATCTGACATCCAAAACGAACAAGGATCTGGAGGACGATGACAATCAATTCCGTTTTAGCAACGGGGTGAGTATTCGTCGTGCACGTTTCGGTGTGAAAGCCACTTTATACAAAAAATGGTTTGCAGAACTGGATCTGGATTTCGCTTACAATGAAGTGGAAATAAAAGATATGTATCTGGGCTATAAATTTAATAATCATTTCTTTGTAAAGGCGGGAAATTTTAAAGTTCCGATGAGTATGGAATGTACAACGAGTTCTAAATATCTGATGGCTTCGGAACGTCCGATGGCAGTGGAAGCTTTTGCTGACGGGCGCCGTCTGGGACTTGCCGGAACTGGTTGGGGAAAACATTGGTGGGCTTCCGCTGGAGTATTTGGTAGGGAAGTGGATATCATTCAGAAAGAGCGTAATAGAGGGAATGACGGTTATGCTCTGGCTACCCGTGTAGCAGTGTCGCCTATTTACAATGAAGATATGACGATTCATGTCGGCGGATACTTTAACTATCAGACACCTTCCGGTTCAGGGCTGGAGGATAAGACGGTTCTTTTCCGGACTTTCCCGGAGAGCAGGGTAGACCGTCGCCGATTTGTGCAAGCCGAGATTTCGAATGTCAATCATTATTATACTACAGGCTTCGAACTGGGATTCCGTTATCGTAAGTTACTGACTTATGGAGAATATATTTATAACAACATATCCCGCTATATCTATGGTGCTAATAATCAAAAGACTGATTTGAAAAATGCAGTATTTAATGGTTGGTATGCTACGGCATCTTATATGATATTGGGAGAAAACCGTCAATACTCCCCGGATGAGGCGGAATTTGGTCCAATGAAAATGCGTCGTAAAGGGGGGAATTTGGAAGTTGCGGCTCGTATCAGTAATATAAATATGAATGATTTCCATGATCCGGCTGCGTATATTACAGGAGGTAAGGCAACCAGCTATTCTGCTTCGTTGAACTGGTATCCTGTACGTAATGTGGTGATTGGACTGAATTACATTTATATGAATAATGATAAATATGCCGACTCTAAAGGACAAATTACCAAGGGAGGTAAACCTTTAAGTGAAGTAATGCCTTCAGGAATCGATTTTAATGTATTTCAGTTGCGTACAATGATTTCTTTTTAAACGCGAATAACGATATAAATTAAAAAAAGATGATTATGAAAAAGTTTTTGCTGATGAGCACACTTTGTGCTTTGGCTTTGGTTGGATGTAAAGATGACTCGGAACCGGAAATTCCTACTGATATTGATTATTCAGGATTGGTATTGAATGAAATTTGTGGAAACGATGGGAATGCAAGTGAAGAAGATTGGATTGAGATTTATAATACTTCCAATACAACAATTAATCTCAATGGCGTTAAACTGGTGAAAACTGATGAAGAAGGTGTTTCGGAGATTATTTATACATTTGGGGAAGGGGCAGCCATTGCCGGTAAAGCATATTTGCTGAAAGTCAAAGGCGTTGATTTTACTCAAGGAATCTCAAATACTAAATCTGTTTCTATCACTTTGCAAATGCCCTCTGGTAAAGATATAGACAAATTTGATAAGGATGCGGAATTTGGTGATGGAGGTAAACATGAAGTGGGAGGCAGTTATTCACGTATTCCTGACGGTACGGGAGAATGGACTGTTGTATTGAAAGCTACTAAAGGAACAGCTAATAAAATTACGGAACCTGAAGGACCTTCCGGTATTGATTATATTGGATTGGTGCTGAATGAGTTGAACGGTAATAAACCCAAATATATTGAGTTGTATAATAGTACAGGTCGTGAACTGGATATAACCGGAGTAAAGATTAAAAAAGATGATGGGGATATTGTTTATATAGCTCCCGAAGGGACTAAAATACAGTCTCATGGTTTTTTAGTGCTTCTTTCGGATCAAGCGGATTATTCTACAGGCTTTACAAGTGGACTCTCCGCTAAAAAATCTGTGAAGATTGAGCTTCTTTCACCGGAAGAAACTGCCATAGACGTATTCAAGAATCTAACGGATGCCGGTGAAGAGGTTTGGGGAGAAACACCTAAATACAATGGAGAAACAGAGGGAATGGCGTATGCCCGTAAGGATAACGGTGCTGAATGGTATATGATGAAAGCCACTCAAGGTGAGAGTAATAGCACCACTGCCGGACTAAGTACAAAAATAGAATGGTAAGATTATAATTGTAAGGAATGAGAAAGCTAATCCTTTTATTATTTACGGGAATTCTTCTTTTTAGCTGCACCGCTGTCGGAGCAGACGAAGGAAGAATTCTTCGTTTTATATATTGTTCAGACGTACATTATGGTCTTGAACGTGAATTTCGGGGAAAAGAAGTGGGAAGTGATGAGGTAAGTCGTGCTATGTTGGCAACCTTCAAATTGCTTTCTGAAACTCGGCTGCCGGAAGATAGTGGGGTGGGTGCAGGAATAAAATTCGGTTCTCCTGATTTTGTTGTTTGTACGGGTGATATTGCCAATCGGATGGAAGAAGGAGTTCAATCTGCTACTACATCATGGAGTCAATTTTGCAGTGATTGGGATTCATCGATAAGTTCTCCTTTGTATCTGGTACCGGGTAATCACGATATTTCTAATGCGATAGGTTATTCCAAGGTTTTATCTCCAGAAAAAGATGCATCCAGTGCTGCCGGTATTTTCAACCGGATGATGCGCCCTGCGGTGGAACGTACGGCGGAGACTTTTAATTATCAAACGGATAAGGTGCATTATTCCTTTGTAAAGGACGGGGTACGGTTTGTTTTTATGGGAATGTGGCCTGATGCATATATGCGTCAATGGTTCGATCAGGAAATAGGAACCGATACGATTATTCCTGTTATTTTATTTACCCACGATCCTCCCATTGCCGATACCAAGCATTTTACGAATCCGAACGGTAAGCATACGATCAATTCAGTAGATAAGTTTCAGAATTTGTTGGCAGATACCTGTCTGGTGACTGATGTCAAAAAGAAAGCCACAAAGAATTGGGAAAAGCTGGAGCAGTTTATCCATTCTCATTCTATGATTAAGGCTTACTTTCATGGAGATAAGAATTACAATGAATTTTATACCTGGAATGGGGTAAATGGAACAATTGATTTACCTGTTTTCCGGGTGGACTCCCCTATGAAAGGTGAGTATTCTTCTGCTGACGAACGTCTACTTTCCTTTATTGTAGTTACCATGGATGTGAATCAACGCTTGTTAACGGCTCGTGAATGTTTGTGGAATACGGAAAACAAAACCAGTATCCAATGGGGAAGTTCTTGCACTATCACTTTCTGATAAATAGCCAAATTTAGTATTAAATCGTATAGGTTACTAAAAACTTTATAAGAAAACGACCGTAAATCACCTTCTTTGTTGTAAATTCGTTCTATTTCTCGTAATATCAAACTTATTTTAATCAATTAATATAGAAAGTAAATTATGAGAAAAGACGGATTTACCGTATGTGCAAATAATTATATAAATTGTTTGCGTCAGGAAGGGCGTTATGCCACAGCACATGTTTATGAGAATGCACTTCGCTCTTTCACCATATTTTGTGGAACAGAGTGTGTGTCATTCAGTTTGATTACTCGTGAGAACTTGAAGCGGGATAGCAGCATTGCCCAATTCCTCGCTAAAATTCGTCTTGAAATCAACCACGCAACAGTCACCCTCTTTCAAATCCGTCCGGTTCTCAAACTCAGAGGAAGAGACGATAAATATATTCCCTTGATCATCCGCCGTATAGATACATCGCATAGGATTCTCACGTATCACTCCTACCCGATGATAATTGATGGAGTTACTTCCATCCCCCATACAAGAGGTCATTAAGAAAAACAAGGATAAAAATAAGCCGTATAAAATTCGCTTTCTCATCTTTTTTAGTTTATAAGTAAAGGATCTGTTACTCCCCATGTAAACTGGGTACTATCTTTCGGATTAATTTGATCGATATAATGAATCCGAACATACATATCCGCATCACGTCCACCTTGTTCTCGCATATCTTTGATAAAGTTCCCCA
>OGDO01000750.1_pt1 | contig 13030 bp, 9 predicted proteins | sample 1570431 | NCBI WGS metagenome assembly OGDO01 (sample SAMEA2582183, study PRJEB24529) | metagenome | reverse complement strand
TACCATGCTCTACACAGAGCTCCGGAAGGGGATCCGCCCGGAATTATATGCTTTATCGACCATTTTATTTTTGATCGCCTTCCTGCTCCTTCTCGTGATGAACCACCGTTCTTCCTCCGAGGGAAAAGGGGCAAAACAGGCAATCTAGGAGGCAGCTATGAAAAAACGACTTGCAATGCTCTTTGCACTGTGCCTCATGACAGGTGTTCTCTCCTCCTGCGGAAAAGACTCCGGTTCCACTGAGACAACAAAGAAAGATGACAATACGCTTGTAATTTTAAATTACGGAAAATACATTGATGAATCTGTTCTTGATCAATTTGAAAAAGAGACCGGCATTAAGGTTGTCTACGACGTATTCGATTCCAACGAAGTACTGGAAGGCAAACTGATGGCGGGCAGTACCGGTTTCGACCTGGTGGTGCCCTCTGCAAGCTTCCTGGAGCGTCAGCTGACCGCCGGTGTCTTCCAGCCGCTGGACAAGAACAAGTTATCGAACTGGAAAAATCTTGACCCGGAAGTGCTGAAGCTGGTGGCGAAGCATGATCCGGACAACAAATACGCCATGCCTTACCTGTGGGCGACCACTGGTATTGGCTTTAACGTGGATAAAGTCAAAGCGGCGCTTAAAAGTGGTGAAGCTAGAAGAAAAAAGGAACAAAATCGAACGACCGTTCAACGAACTTCAACGGTCGTTGAACAAAACGAACAAAAGGAAAGGAAAGGAAAGGAAATTAATAATATAGAGAGAGATACGCGCGCACGCGAAGATGAAAATCCTCTATCTATGTTTGACGATGATGGAGTAAAAAACAAACCCATTTACGAATTGTATATGAAATCAATTGGAGATGTTTCACCTGTCATTAAAGAACGGTTGGATGATCTGGTTGAGTCTTATGGAAAGGAACGGGTTATTGTTGCTATCAATACTACTGCAGATAATGGTGGTAATAGCATCAAGTATGTTGAAACTGTCACGGCAGGGAATCTAAAGAAGGAGGTGCAAAAAGATTTTGGAGCAAGCAAATGTAACAGCAATGCTAGAAGCGTGTCTCGAAAAAATTCGAGAAAGGACGAACAAGTCGACTGGCAAGCGGAATATGAAAGAGTCCACGGTAAAAAATGAGTTCTTTTATCCAATCTATGATAAGCCAGTAGTCATTCAGACAAACGTTAATACCACCTATGCTGCAGTCGGAATTCCTAAGAGGTATTACGATATGGATTTTGACTGGTTACGTAAACACGGTAGCTTTCCAAAAGAGCACACTGAAGCTTACGATGTAGTTAAAAAGTCCTCTGATAATCTGAAAACTAATCTTGATTCTGTCAAGGGCCTCAAATGATCAACGTTCTTCAATGCCACGCCCGTACCTTTGGCAACGGCATGCAAGGGGTCTTCCGCAATGTGGAACGGTATGTTTATTTTATCAGTCAGACGCTTATCCAGTCCACGAAGCAATGCACCGCCACCGGCAAGATAGATACCGTTGTGAACGATGTCGGCATACAATTCGGGAGGCGTATTTTCCAATGCGCTCAAGATGGCTGTCTCAATCTTAGAGATAGACTTCTCCAAGCAATGCGCCACTTCCTGATAGCATACCGGCACTTCCATGGGCAATGCCGTGATGCGGTTCGGACCATGAACGATATAGTCTTCAGGAGCATCCTCACCGAGTTCCGTCAAGGCAGCACCCACATTAATCTTAATACGCTCAGCCATACGCTCGCTGACCTTCACGTTGTGCTGGCGGCTCATGTATTCCTGAATATCGGCAGTCAAGTCGTCACCGGCAATGCGGATGGAGTTGTTACTTACGATACCTCCCAAAGAGATAACGGCAATTTCCGTAGAACCACCACCTATGTCAACAATCATGTTGCCTTCGGGAGCCTCTACATCGATACCGATACCGATGGCAGCAGCCATCGGCTCGAAAATCAAATAAACGTCGCGCCCGCCGGCATGCTCGGCAGAGTCGCGCACGGCACGCAGCTCCACTTCGGTACTGCCCGAAGGAACACCAATCACCATGCGGAGTGACGGAGAGAAAAGACGGTTACGGTTGTTCACCATCTTGATAAGTCCACGTATCATCTGCTCGCAGGCATAGAAGTCGGCAATCACACCATCGCGCAACGGACGGATGGTACGTATGTTTTCGTGGGTCTTTTCGTGCATCATCTTTGCCTTGTCACCCACGGCAATCATCTTATCGGTACGACGGTCCAAAGCCACCACCGAAGGCTCATCCACCACAATCTTGCCATTCGTGGTGATGATGGTATTGGCTGTGCCAAGGTCCATCGCTATTTCTTGTGTAAAGGAGAATAATCCCATTAATATTTACGATTTAACTATTTACGATTTACGATTGATATTCCTCTTGTTTACAATTTGAGATTCAGACTTACGATGTAACTTCAATCGTAAATCGTAAATCGTCAAATCGTAAATCCGAATTAGTGTTTAAAGTGACGGAATCCCGTAGTCACCATGGCAATGCCATGCTCGTTGCAATATTCAAACGAGAGTTCATCCTTGATGCTTCCACCCGGCTGGATGACGGCTGTTACGCCTTCATTGCCGGCAATTTCCACGCAGTCGGGGAAAGGGAAGAATGCGTCACTTGCCATTACAGCGCCATTCAAGTCGAAACCGAAGTTTTTGGCTTTCTCGATAGCCTGCTTCAAAGCATCCACACGGCTGGTCTGACCTACACCACTTGCCAACAACTGCTTTCCTTTTGCCAGCACAATGGCATTCGACTTACTGTTCTTCACAATCTTGTTTGCAAAGAGCATATCCTCAATTTCCTGTGCAGTGGGAGCCTTCGTAGTTACAGTCTTCAATTCTTCTGGAGTTTCCACCTTAAGGTCGCGGTCCTGAACCAATACGCCATTCAGCAAAGAGCGGAACTGCTTCTTAGGCAGAGCTGCCGGCTTGCGGACCAGGATAATACGGTTCTTCTTCTGACCGAGGATTTCCAACGCATCCACATCATAATCGGGAGCGATAATCACCTCAAAGAAAATTTTATTGATTTCTTCGGCAGCAGCCTTGTCAATCACGGCATTAGTGATGAGCACACCACCAAAAGCGGATACCGGGTCACCGGCAAGCGCATCGTTCCATGCTTCGAGCACAGTGGGACGTGAAGCCAGTCCACAAGCATTATTATGCTTCAGGATAGCGAAAGTCGTATCCTTGAATTCGTCAATCAAGTCAACGGCAGCATTGATGTCGAGCAGGTTGTTATAAGAGATTTCCTTACCGTGAATCTGGTCGAACATAGCATCAATATTGCCATAGAAATAACCTTTCTGATGCGGATTCTCGCCATAGCGTAAAGTCTTCTGGCTGTTGGCAGAGCAACGGAAAGCGGAACCTTCCTCGCCATCGAAATAGTTGAAGATGGCAGAATCATAGTGTGAAGACACTCCGAAAGCCTCTTTGGCAAACCAACGGCGTTCTTCGATGGTAGTAGTGGCTCCGTGTTCCATCAGCATGTCGCGGAACGGCTGATATTGTGCTTGCGAAGCGATGATAACCACGTCGTTATAGTTCTTGGCTGCGGCACGAATCAGAGAGATACCGCCTATGTCAATCTTTTCGATGATGGCAGGTTCTTCGGCACCACTGGCAACGGTAGCCTCAAACGGATAGAGGTCAACAATGACGAGGTCTATTTCGGGGATTTCATATTTTTCAATCTGTTGCATGTCTTGCTCCAATCCGCGGCGGCAAAGAATACCTCCAAAAACCTTCGGATGCAAAGTCTTCACGCGTCCGCCCAGGATGGAAGGGTATGTAGTGAGGTCTTCCACTGCCTTGCAGGGATAACCCAGGGATTCTATAAACTGACGGGTTCCACCGGTTGAGAGGAACTCTACACCTTCTTCATGCAGTTTGGTAATGATTTCGTCCAAACCTTCCTTATGGTAAACAGATACCAGAGCTGTTTTGATTCTTTTTGTTTCAGACATGGATTTGCGTATTAAAGTATGCGTATATTAGTATTTGATGCGCAAAGTTACAAATTTTGTTTATTCATACATACATTCATACACAATAAATTAGGTATAATTAAAAAAGGCGGCATCTGTTTCCAGTCTGCCGCCTTTTTTTAAGGGTTATTTTGTTGGTTTACCAAATAGATACACGTTTTTCTACCGGCAAGAACATCGGGTCTTTTTCTGTCACGTTGAATGCCTCATACCAAGCACCGATTTGCGGCAATGCACCGTTTACGCGCCATTCGCCCAATGAGTGCACATCACTCTTCGTGCGGTTCAACACTTCTTCGGGACGGATATCATTGGCCCATACACCTGCGTATGCCAGGAAGAAACGTTGTTCGGGAGTAAGACCATCCAGCACCGGCAGCGGATTGGCAGCCGTAGCTTTCTTGAATGCCTGATAAGAAACCTGCAGACCACCGTGGTCGGCAATATTCTCACCCAATGTCATGCGTCCGTTGGCATATACGCCCGGAGCAACCTCGATGCTATCGAAGAAGTTCACCATCACCTGAGCACGCTCGTCAAAGTTCTTGGCATCTTCAGCAGTCCACCAGTCTTTCAGGTTACCGTCCTTGTCGTACTGGCGACCCTGGTCGTCGAATCCGTGAGTCATCTCATGACCGATTACCACACCGATGGCACCATAGTTGAAGGCATCATCCGCATTCATATCGAAGAAAGGATATTGCAGGATACCGGCGGGGAAACAGATTTCGTTCGTAGTCGGGTTATAGTAAGCGTTGACGGTCTGCGGAGTCATCAGCCATTCGTCCTTATCCACCGGCTTGCCGGCCTTGGCTATCATTTCGGCATGGCTCCACTCGTTGGCACGTTCCATGTTTGCCCAGTAAGAGTCGTTTTTGATTTCCAGTGTGGAGTAGTCTTTCCAAGTGTCGGGATAACCAATCTTCACATGGAAGGTAGCCAGTTTCTCCAGAGCTTTCACCTTAGTGGAATCACCCATCCAAGCAAGATTCTGGATACGTTCGCCCAGGCTTTCCTGCAAGTTCTTCACCAAAGTCACCATACGCTCCTTGGCAGCAGCAGGGAAATATTTCTCCACGTACATCTGACCTACAGCTTCGCCCAGCGCGCTGCTTACAGTGCTTACCGCTCTCTTCCAGCGGGGCTGCATTTCTTGTGTACCGCTCATGGTGCGGCTGTAGAAGTCGAAGTTCTGTTCTGCCATAGCATCGTTCAGCAAGCTTGCGGCAGAATCAATCAATTTCCATTGCAGATAAAGGCTCTGCTGTTCAATGGGCAGCGTATCCAGAATATCGGCAGCAGCTTTCAGTGAAGCGGGCTGGCCTACGATGATTTCCTTCACATCCTTCAAGCCCATGGCAGACAAATAAGCATCCCAATCGAAAGTAGGATAATTCTTCTTCAACTCTTCCATGCTCATCTTGTTATAATTGGCATGCGGGTCACGCAACTCCGTACGAGAGCGGAAAGCCTTGGCAAGACGTGTTTCCACATCCATCACCACCTCCATACCTTTCTTGGCAGTAGCCTCGTCGAAACCAGCCAACTGATACATCTTCTGTACATGTGTACGGAAAGCATCACGAATTTTGGCAGTAGCCTCATCATTCTCCAGATAGTATTCACGTTCGCCCATGCTCAGCCCGGTCTGATAGGTCTGTACAGCATTCATGCTACTGTTCATTTCGTCAGCGCCAACATACAGCACGTTGTAGGCGATGATACCCTTCTTCTGCATATCGCCCAGCAAGGCATAAAGCTCCTTCTTGTCCTTCAAAGCAGCCAGCTGGTCGAGTTCAGCCTTGATGGGGGCTACACCGTCCTTGTTCAGCTTCACGCTGTCCATCACGATTTTGTACAAGTCACCGATTTTTTGTGCCACGCTGCCGGCTTCGTGCTGGGTGGCGGCAAGCTCTTCAATCAGTCCTTGAATCTGCTTGCGGTTGTTTTCTGCAAGGATAGTAAAAGAACCGTACTGTGAGTATTCAGCAGGAATCGGATTGTTCTTCATCCAACCGCCACATGCGTATTGGTAAAAGTCAGTTCCGGGTAGAGCCGTTGTGTCAAGATTGGCGAGCTGGATGCCTGCTGTAAGTTCAGCCTGCTGCTTGCCGGTGTTGCAGGAAGCCGTCATCAGACAGAATGCTGCAATGGGTAACAAATGATTTGCTTTCATAAACATATAAAATATAATAGTTAGTGATTCTCCAACTCTACAGTAGCCGCGTCCCACTCTTCCATCACGCGGTCAAGCTGCTCTTTCAGTTTTTGGTGCTGCTCATAAAGCGACATGTCCGAAGCACCTTCCGGTGTGGCCATCCTGGCCTCAAGAATGGCAATGGCAGCCTCCGTCTGCTCTATCTCCGCTTCACAATCGGCAACGCGACGTTCCAGTTTCTTGAGCTTCTTATTAAGCTCCTTCTGCTCCTCATAAGAGAGTTTGGCTGCCGAGGGTTGAACCGGTTCTGCACCAGCATTTCCTGATGCCGCCTTACCGGCAGTGGGCGAAGCGGAAAGTGAAGGGGATTTCTGTAACTCATTCAGGCTCTCTATCTGCTTCTTTTGCAGGAAATCATAAATTCCTCCCAGATGTTCCTTCACCAGTCCGCCACCAAACTCGTACACTTTAGTCGCAAGTCCGTCCAGAAAATCACGGTCATGGCTGACTATTATCACCGTTCCGTCAAAATCGCGGATAGCCTCCTTCAACACATCTTTGGAACGCATGTCAAGATGATTCGTAGGTTCGTCGAGAATCAGGAAATTCACCGGCTCCAACAGCAGTTTTATCATGGCAAGCCGGGTACGCTCTCCACCGCTGAGCACCTTCACCCTTTTATCCGAAGCCTCACCGCCGAATATGAAAGCACCTAGAATATCACGGATTTTGAGGCGGATATCCCCTACGGCCACGTGGTCAATCGTATCGAATACAGTTAGGTTCTCATCCAAAAGTTGTGCCTGGTTCTGGGCAAAATATCCAATCTGCACATTATGTCCCAGTGTAAGTTTTCCGGTATAATCCGTAATCTCACCCATAATACACTTTACAAGCGTAGACTTTCCTTCGCCGTTCTTACCGACAAAAGCAACCTTCTCTCCTCGGTTGATGGTCAAATTCACATCATGGAAAACAATGTGCTCACCGTAGGATTTCTCCATATCCTCGCAGATGACGGGATAATTACCGCTACGGCTGCTGCAAACAAACTTCAGGCGCAAAGAGGAGTTGTCTTCCTCATCCACCTCGATACGTTCTATCTTTTCAAGTTGCTTGATGCGACTTTGCACCTGCACAGCCTTGGTAGCTTTGTACCGGAAACGCTCGATAAAGTCTTCCGTATCTTGTATCTGCTTCTGCTGATTCTCGTAAGCACGCAGTTGCTGCTCCCGGCGCTCCTTGCGAAGCACCACGAACTCATCGTATTTCACTTTATAGTCGTAAATGCGTCCACAAGTTATTTCGATGGTACGCGTAGTGACATTGTTCAAAAAGGCGCGGTCGTGGCTGACAAGCACCACCGCATTGGCACGGGTGGAAAGGAAGTTCTCCAACCACTGGATACTCTCGATGTCAAGGTGGTTGGTAGGCTCGTCGAGCAGCAACACATCCGGACGGCGAAGCAACAGCTTGGCAAGCTCTATACGCATACGCCAACCACCGGAAAACTCGCTTGTAGAGCGGTCAAAGTCCTCGCGGCTGAAGCCCAGCCCTTGGAGCGTGCGCTCTATTTCGGCACGGTAGTTGGTGCCGCCCATCATCAGAAAACGTTCGTTTTCGTGAGTGAAGCGGTCAATCAGTTTCTGGTAATCCTCGCTGTCGTAATCGGTACGTTCGGCAAGTTGCCGATTCATGCGTTCGATGCCCGCCTGCATCTCAAAAATATGCTCGAAGGCAAGTTCAGCCTCCTGCATTACGGTGCGCTTGTCACTGAGTATCATCACTTGGGGCAAATACCCGATAGTACATTCACGGGGAACGGCAACAACGCCGGCAGTGGGCTGCTGAATGCCAGCCAATATCTTGAGCATGGTGGACTTACCGGCACCATTCTTGCCGACAAGAGCTATACGGTCTTTCTTATTGATAACATAAGAGACGTCTTCGAACAGAGGAGTGGCATTAAATTCTACCTTCAGTCCTTCTACAGATATCATAGTGTCAATGAATTTATCGTTCAAGACTGCAAAGGTAGCGATTTTCAACGTTATACAATATCATACGCTCACATAATTACATCAAATATCCAAGAAAGAGAACACTACTCCCGCATTTCCTGCGGAAGGACAATTGCAAAGCGGCTCCCCTTGCCAAGAGTTGAAGCCACTTCTATTTTTCCATGAAACCTTTCAACGATAGTCCTGCAAATGGCCAATCCCAATCCCGTGCCCTGCACAAAAGCATCTCCCTTATAGAAACGTTCAAAAATGTGCGCCAGAACTTCTTCCGACATGCCGGTTCCCGTATCTTCCACAAAGACTTCCAATGTAGCAAAGTCCTTCAGCCTATACCCTATGGTTATGCGTCCTTCAGCAGTGAACTTCACCGCATTATTGATAAGATTGTTGACAACTTGCCCCAAACGCGTAGGATCTGTATAGATAACTGCCGCCCGGTCCGGAAGGTCTAGCAGTAACTCCACTCCTTTCCGAAGATTCATCTTCTGCGCACTGTAAATGCTTTCCAATATGCCATTTAAAGAAACCTTCTCAAAATGGAATTCCATCGTGTTCGATTCTATCTTGGACAAATCCAGAATATCTGAAATCAACACCATTAACAACTGGCTGTTCTTTTCAATCAAAGACGTAAATTCCATAATCTCCTGCCGCGACAAGTCGGCATCCCCACAAGCCAGTAGTGTAGAGAAGCCCACAATGGCATTTAGTGGCGTACGTATCTCGTGGCTCATATTAGCAAGAAATACGCTCTTCAACTCATCGCTACGTTGCGCTTTCTGCAAAGCCTCGTTCAATTTATTCTCCGTATCCTTGTATTTCTGCGTACTCATGCAAATACCGATGATACGGAACGGCAAATCCGTCAATTGTCCCACATAGGCAGATTGCGCCTCAAACCACTCCCACTTGCCGTCTCCCCTCCGTAGACGGTATTCCACTGGGCGTTCGTACAAATTACCATGCAACTGTAAAGCCAAAGCATCAAACACTCCCTTCCGGTCGTCCGGATGAATCAGAAATGCGAATTCCTCAGGCGTCAGCGTATAGTCACGCGTAGGAATCCCCAAATATTCAAAATAACGCGGTTCTATAATCATCAGATTATGTTCCATGTCGAAAGACCATTGAAATATCTGGGTGCGGCTCAGCGCAATATTCAGCAAATGCTTCTGTGTCCGTTCTTCCAACACATTCCTGAAATAGAGTACAATCCTCACCAATTGTCCATCTTCATGAATTCCCACCATAGCACCTTGTATCAGAAAACTGATACCACTCTTCAATTCACGTATAAAGCAATTGATATCTAAGGGAATAATCCGCACATCCCTCTCCCGAAGTTGCAGCAAAAGGTCTTCTAACACATTCTTTTTATCACATACCACTTCCAATAAGTCAGTGATACGCCGCCCTATCACATACTCATTCAAATGGAGTTCATTCATCACCTGCTGATTCAGACGCCAGATACAATCTTCCAAATCAATCATAATAATGCTGACGGGCCATGAGTTGAACAACTGCTCGGAGATGGCATTTATTATACGTACTTCTTGAGGAACATTCGGATTCATCAGAATTGTTTTATCATACAAGGAGCAAAGTTCGGGCTAAAATGCTTATGCCACAAACAAACCCTTATAAATCAATATTCCGTTTTAGCATGTATATATTCTATTATTCACAACTTTACCTTATTTAACAGAGACAAATTGAGCGTAATATTGATTTTAACTGTTATCTCTGTCATTTATACATTATTATCCCCCATTTTTGTGTCTTAAAATCTCCAACATGAATATATCCGAATTCAATATAAATGCCGAGTTCATTGCCTGCAATCATATCACAACCAATGAACTGAATCCGCTAGTGGAAAAGCCATACCACACCAAGGCCAGTATCTTCGCTCTATGCACCAAAGGAGTTCTGAAAACCATCATAAACCATACTCAATTCAGGGTTGAAGCTAACACCCTCCTAGTTATTCCTCCCGAGACCTTCGTACAATTGCTACACACGTCAGACGATGCTGAAATATATGTCGTCATATTTTCCCAACAACTTATCCAGAGTTCAGGGGCCGGCAAGGTCATGATGGATAAGTTTCACATTATAGGCAAACACTATATTTTTCCTCTATCGAAAACGGACTTCCAGCTTTATGCCGAGTTCATGACCTATTTGTCACACCTCTACCAAAGAACAGAAAGCCCCTCAAGTCTAGTTTCATTGCAAACTCTACTGACCTATCTGTTACAAGGTATATCCGAACTCTGTCCGGAACGCCCTAGAATAAAAGAGACTCCGGGCAGCAGGCATTTCAACCAATACCGCATTTTTATCCGATTGGTACACACAGACTATGTCCGGGAGCATCAAGTGTCCTATTATGCATTGAAAATGAATATGAGACCGGCAGCTCTTTGCCGCCTTGTCAAAAAGGAATCAGGACATACAGCCATGGAAATCATCAACAATACTATCATCATGGATGCCAAAGCACAACTTTGTACCGCCAACACTCCGATAAAGGATATAGCCGTGAGTCTAGGTTTTAATAATGCGGCCTTCTTCAACAAATTCTTTAAACGTCATACGGGAATACCTCCTCAGAAGTTCCGCACATCCTCAAAACAATAAAATCCACTCAAAACACAAAATGCGGATATTCTGCCATGAGAATACCCGCATTCCTCAATAAGAGAAGTCTGCCATCAATCTACCTTCTTAGCAATAAAAAACACATAACCGTAGAATTCCTTATATTTGCCGTATAGTTCATCCTCAATCATTTGGAGTGAGCTGAACTCTTCGGCAATTTTATTACCGGCATATTTCTTACGGAAAATCTCCTGGGCCGCAACCTTTGAAGCAAAGTAATGCTCTGTCCAGCAATTCTCCGGCAGAATGAATGTAGCAACGGGGAGATAACCCGCCTTGTACAACTTGGTCACCTGATTGGGAAGTGTATCCATTTCAGAGTAAGCGTCCATCCAGAAGTCATTGATTTCCGCAGGGCGTTCGTCCGTAAACCATGAACTCTCGGAGACGGCAATATACCCTCCCGGTTTCAGATACTTACGCCACTCCTTCAAGCCACGTTCAAAGCCAATGTTATAGATAGCACCTTCACACCAAATCATATCCAGCTCCTCCTCACCGAAAGGAAGGGCATCCATTGAACCGACAATTCCTTTTACTCTGTCCTGCAAGCCTAACTGCCTTGCATTACGGTTGAAGATATCAATAAAGCCGGGAAAAAGGTCAATTCCTGTAATCCGCCCCGGCACATGGCCAGCTACTACCATTGTCTGGCCACCCGTTCCACAGCCGATATCGGCAATAAAGGATTCATCGGTAAGACCGTCTACAAAGCTCAATGCCTTCAACGTCGCTTCAGGACTGCCAGGGCCTTGTCGTTCCATATTGGAGAAAAAGTCACAGATTAAATTAAGTTCGAAATCGTGAATTGTTTTATTTTCGTTACTCATTTTCTTACTATATTTTGCATATACGGAAAGTATCACAATACCTTCAGCATAATATGCGGATTAAACTTGAATTATAACAATAAAAAAACACTCTCGAAAGAAGTTATCCGAGAGTAAACGAAGGGGGGACAATCTGTGCAGGGAACACAGATTGTTTACAAAACCAAATCCGATTTAAATGTCTTTGTCATACTGCAAAGATACGCAATATTTTATTTAATCAAAGATTTTACGGTTAATAAAGATTTTCCTTTGCACCGGGTGCATGCTGAAGAACGGCACCTACCACCTGGCAAGTTTCCAGTTCCTTACAGTCACCGCAAGTATTGAAACCTTTTTCGTACACACATTTGCGGATAGCACAATAATCGCTGCAATAGGCAAACTTCACCCCGTCTGCACGGCACCCCATACAATGGATGGTTTCCGGCGTAATTTCCGGCGTATTGTTCAGCACACTCCACTCTTTGGCGGTTTTCTCTCTCAGCTCATCGTCATTATTGACAGTGGCTATACGGGCGGCGCAATTTTCGCAATCCAGTCCGCAACATGCAATTAATTGTTTCATCACTTGGTTATAACGATTTATGTTTGAGGATATAATGCCCTTTTTCCCGCACATCGATTCAGTAAGCCCAAAACTCACCCCATACCTTGGAACAGACACTCATTTACCGACAGTCCTCAGCGCTTTCTTAACGATATACTTGGTCTCTTTCGTTTCACTTTCCCAACGCCTGCAAAGCTTCCTTACAAAGCCGGATTGCGTCTTACTTGCATCATTTAACCAATTCCCTACGCTGTTCCGGACATACTTGGAGTAATCTGATTTCAAAGGTTCCAATATCGGTGAGCCCAATGCAGGGTTCTGTTCCAACATTTCAGTATGCTTGCACCAGACACCTCGTGAACAGAAAACAGAAGAACAAATATAGCTCTGGCAAACGCCTTCCCCATATTTGTCCTTTTGTTCTTTTACCCAAATAAATTAATGCGAATCAAGTTATCCTTCCGTCTTACTTTAGAACAGCTTCGCAGGATACTCACCCGCATCCACCAAAGCCTGAATCTTGTCGACTACACTCTGACGGTCTTCGGGATAAGTCACACCGAACCACTTGCTGGTTGTATCGAGCACTTCGCAGGTAGCAGTGCCATCGTTAATCAGCTTATCCACCATCAGTGGGATGAAGAATTCGCTCTTCAGGTTCTCCATGTTCTTCGGATCGCTCAGGTAAGTCTTGAAGAACTCTTCACTGTAAGCAAAGTAGTCGGGAGTAAAGCCCCAGAAGTTCATACTTACCGGAGTCGTATCAGGAGTAGCTGTCCATTCACCGTTA
>OGDO01000748.1_pt1 | contig 13071 bp, 18 predicted proteins | sample 1570431 | NCBI WGS metagenome assembly OGDO01 (sample SAMEA2582183, study PRJEB24529) | metagenome | reverse complement strand
AATTGAAAGTTTGGCTCGTTGCATTTATGGAGAAGATCCTAAATATTCGGATGGGCAAAATGCTGTGGCAAAGGAACTCTATAACCGAATGCATTCTGTAAGAAATTTTCAGCAGCTGAGCAATACCTGGAAAGGATATGTTTTCGGCACTAATCAGTATGCGGTTATGACCAGCAGCGGCGCCGCCCTTAAAGATTCTAGGGCTCCTGACCCGTATAGCTCTTCTTGGGCAAATTGTGTTGCTTTGGCAAAGCTGCTTGTTGCAGGATCACAGCCATCCAGCAAACTTGGCAAGCAGTGCTTTCATATTGCTAACGGATATGCATATCCAAGTAATGCTGTAGCCTCTACTCGTATTCAGATTCCCACAAATAAAGGCAATAAGTTCTATGATACGATGGAAAATCCGAACTAATTAGATTTATTGTTAAGGAAAAGCTCAAAATAAAAGGATATGGATGCATTGTAGAAAATATATTTCTACAATGCATCTTTTTTCCCAAAAATACCTTACTTTGTAATCCTTTTCCGCAGATGATTTAATCCATATTTTTACTGCTCCCACCCCTCACGGAGTGGAATTCCAGTAAAACGGGTATGCCAACAGGAGAACTGGGCGTCCATTATCCCAGCTGTCCATTTGATTGTTCCACATTCCTGAAAGGATTATTACTGCCTTTTTCATACATATTTCTCCTATAAAACAGTTTCATTTCTATGACTTCTTTCAGATGAATAGAGAAAGAGTCTATTAATAAAACAAACACGGATGAAAAATGTAACATGATTCCCCCCTATATGTGAGTTCAATAGTCACATATAGGGGGGATAATACATTTCTTATTAAAGAAACTCCCGTCAGTTCTTTTAAGGTTCAGCCATCAGGGCAATCGTTACATTACCAGCATTACACGGTGGATAACCCAGAGCCTGCCATGCAGCAAAACTCAATTCAATGCCAGAAGCAGAACTAGGCATAATGGTAACCACACGAACAACAATTGCTTATAGTTGTGATAGTGTACTTAATATATTATGCACCGGATGACTTGGCCTTTGATAATCCTTACCGTGAAAACTAATTTAGAGCGTTGGGTGGGGGCGTGCTTCTGGTATTGGCGTTGTTTTTCTTCCTGTATATTTGTTGCACATCTCAAAGAAAGTTGTCTAATATAACAAATAAGCAAAAATTATCTACTGCAAAAGGCTATCCTTTGTAAGATAGTGAATTGTTACTCTGTTGAGTTGAGCAAAACTCCGATTTACGCATAATAACATACAACAGATAGCGCTATAAAGCCCGATCAAAGCCTATATATTGTGTCTTGATTTCGCGATAATTGAGTTTTGCTCATTCCTATTACTCTGTTAATAGGAGGTGAATGTTGTGAAGAAACAACTGATGGTTTTATTTCCTTTGGCCCTGCTTATTGGCATAGTCATCTCAGGCTGTTCTTCAGACGGGCAAACTGGAAACGAAGATGTAGAGTGGGTTTGTCCAATGACAGTTATGGTTGATGGGAACTTGTATCAACATGAGCGTGCTTTAGATGGTGATATTGAAGTTGATAAAAGTCAAATTTTAGGCAATATTTCTTCAGTAGTTTCAATTACTCAATTACCTAAGCAAGACGGAGAGGCAAATTATGATATAATGGATGCACCCTATGCCCGATGGAACGATGAAAACTATGGTGATACAATCGTGGTTTTCTACAATGATGTGTGGCATATTTTCTCGCTTTACGAAGAAGAGTAATATTTAGTCGAAATACGGAAAAAACGCATTGGTATGGAGCGGAAAAATTACTCCCTCTATTTGTCCAGAACAAGGAACTATGGACTACTATCAGGTTTTAGTGCACGATAAAGGTTACAGCAATAAACGCACAGACCATGGCTTCTTTGGGGAAGCCCCGCCGCCCGGTTGCCGCTCTGGGCAGCGTGAAGTCCAAGCTGCTGAAAAGCTTGTCGTAAAACATGGCGGCACTTTGGGATGTGAACAGCGTCACATCCTGAATGATTTCCTGTCGATAGATAGCGGCCAGCCCCTTTCTGGTTGGTTTTCTCTCAAGTCAATTTTACCAAAAAGGGGCTCCGCTTTCTATACCATATGAGTGATTTTCGGTTGAAGCCATGGCCGGGAACCATTGCAATTACTACTCTTTTGGAGTTTTGCTCATGGCTGACTCTGGAAAGGACAGGAGGGGATAAAAATGGGGAGCATAGTAGAAGCGGCCATATATGAATATATTGGTAAATTTTTCCTAATTTTTGTAGTAGTGCCTGTGGGCATAATGGTTTTGGGGTATATAATTTGCATTATTGTGGAGGTGATCAATGAAATAAGAAAAAAGTAGGAAGGAAAACCCAAACAGAGGCAAAGAAAGGAGAGCACACAAGTGAAAAAATTGATATCGTTGCTTATGACAAACGCGGTTTTACTTTCGGTTTTGCAACCGGCATTATATAATTGTTTTGGTATTGAGAGATAGGGATGAGCAAAACTCCGATTTGCTCATGAGACTATACAATAAATAGTGCCATCCGACTCGCTTGAAACCTATATATTGTGGCTCAACTTTGCAAAACTCGCGTTTTGCTCAACCCTAATTGAGAGAGGAAAATGAGGTGATCAGGATGGCGCAGCTCCTTTTAGTTGAAGATAACGCGGCAGCCGCAGCGCTGATATGTCAATACATGAAAGCGTTATATAGTGACCATCAGATCACAATCTGCGCTACTGCAACAGATGCTTTTGATTGGGCTGGTAAGCATCATATTGATTTGTTTATTTTGGACATTCAACTGCCGGACTATCGCGGAACCGAGTTGGGAAAACATATCCGTGCTATGCCAGAGTATCGATTTACGCCAATCCTCTTTACAACAGAATTAGGTGGTGAGGAGTTAGCGGCTTACCGCGAGATCAAATGCTATGACTTTCTCATTAAGCCTTTTACGCAAGAGCAATTCCTAAGAGCTGTTTCGACTGCACTTGATATGGGACAGCAAATGAAGAAGCCAGAGCCCATACTCCGAATTGAGCAGAAGCAATTTCTATTTGAATATGAACTAAAGCAAATTCGTTATATAGAATCTTTTGGAAAACGGCTTGTCATTCATAGTATCTCACAAGGGGAAGATCTGGCAGACCAGATTTCTGGTTACAGCCTGATGCGATTGCTGGAGTTAGCAGGGAAAGATAATCTGATTCAATGTCACAAAAGTTTTTTAATCAATCCGGTATTCATCAAAAAAATCGACAAAGGTGCAAAAGAGCTGTGGCTGAAAGATTGTAAAGAGACTATCCCTATTGGAGAAAAGTACCAGCACAACTTGAGGGAGCGAGCTTTATGATGGGAGTCGAATTGTTTGTTCAAGTGTTTTTGGATTCTGCCCTTTTGAGTGCCTGTGTATTTGGAACGCTTGGCTGGCAAGGACGATTGAGGAACTGCGTGCTTGCCGGGAATTTTGTTATATGCCTACTATCCCGCCTTACAGGATACAGCACAGATCCTGTTGCCTATGTTGTTGTCCCGCTGGACAATTTCGTTTTTGTATTATTCCTGCTTTTAGCCGTACTCCTTTTGAATAGTGTTTGCTTTGATTCGGGAGAAGCACATATCTTTTGGGGAACTACCATGCAATTTGCGCTTTTCCTGCTTCTGAGAGAAGTGTGCTTTGTTGTACTTGGACTACTTGATCTGAGCGTCGGTTTTTGGCCTGTATATGGGGTACGTATGCTTTCGCTCCTTTTGTGGGCGGCTCTGTGGGGAACTGGATTGCTCCGTTGGATAAGAGAACAGCTAGCAAAAGGCCAAATCTCGTTAGCAAATGTTAGCAAACCAAGGTTTTTTGCAAAAAAGCCACAAAAGCCGCAGAAATAAGAAAAGCCGAAAACCCTGATAAATCAAAGGTTTTCGGCGTGTTTGCTGGCGTCCCTGGCGGGATTCGAACCCACGGCCTTTCGCTTAGGAGTAGACCCGATACGACATCGGGAAGTGGCATCTAATGCTTAAAAATGCTTGGAAATACAAGGTTTTTCAGCATTTCAAATCCCATCTGATACTACGCTGTGATAGCTAATTCAGAGGGATTTTACACCGTCCGATTGGCTCGAAATTAGCAAGTCTTTCGATTTTTGGTGGACGTTGCAAGTGCAAGTAAATGTCACTATGTAACTTCTCGTGATGCGAAATGATAGGAAATCCTATTCATTCTCGTGTGAGGGTGCGGGTGTCCTTAGACACAGATTTCAGTCTGTTTTATATATCATTTCAAAATGAATTTTTCAACCAGAATTATTAAGAATTTCAAAGGTTTTTCAGACTCAATGATTCTATGTAATTTAGACCCGCCGAAGCAGGTCTTTTTTTATTTCAGCATAATCTCTCTATCCTCAGCGCCGAGCATATAAGCACCCTTGGCAAAAGCATCCCTTGCAAGAAGCTCTGCTACATCAACCCTATCGAACAGCATCCATATTTCTTTCTCTTTCGGAGTCAGTTCATGGCTATGGTCAAACAAATGCTCAAGTCCCAATCCTTCAAGCAATGCCGACTTTGCTGCTTTGTATTCCTCAGCTCTGCCAACATATTCGTCGTTCCTTTCCTTGGAAAATGCCTCGATATTGTCAGCTCTCAGATGCTCGTAATACTCGTCCATAAAGATTCTATCCATACTCGTTGACCTCCATAACAAAAAAATAAGGGCAGACCCTTTTACAGCTATTGTAGCTATGTAAAAGGATCTGCCCTTGCAGTTACTATAATGTTTTTGCCAGCGACTTCAGGAGTGCTGCCATTTCCGGATTTTGCAGAAGCTTCAGAAGAAGTTCTTTATCATCAGCGGAGCTTTCCGTTGCGGCTGGTTGAACCGGCTCAGGCGTTGCCTGTCTGCCTGAGTAGAACGCAGCTTCCATTCTTTCAGCGTTCAGTCTGCGGTCATCGTCGATGATATGAGAGTAAACATCCGCTACCATCTTGACCTGTGCATGACCGGAATCGCCTTGAACGGATTTCATATCGCCGCCGTTCAGCTTCAGCTTGTAAGTGATACTGGAATGTCGGAGACTATGGAAAACCACTTTCGGCAGTCCCTTCTCCTCAATCAGCTTATTGAAAGCACGGTTGATAACCTGCCCCTCAATCGGCTTGCCATTGGAAGAACAGAAAACCAGATTGAAGTCTACGAACTCGTCACCGAAAAGGTCTTTCAGTTCTTCGATGTCAGCCTTTCGCTGTACCAACATTTCCGCTACGGTTTTCGGTAAGAACACCTTGCGGACACTTGTTTTGGTCTTAGGAGTTTTGAGAACCAATGCGGTATGCGTACTGGCGAAGGTCGGCGGGAACTTGAACATGATGTCCTTACCGTCCAGATCTGCCATCGCTTCACGATTTACTCTCTGCAACTCCTTTTCAACGAAGATGCTTGCCTGACCAAGTTCAATACTGGTGGGGGAAATGTCAATACAGTCCCAAGTAAGCCCCAGAAGCTCGCCCATTCGCAAGGAACAGGAGAAGGCAAGGTTAATGGCCAGACGAAGAATATCATCGTCACAGGCTTCCAGAGCCTTCTGGAGCACTTCTGCTGTCCAGATGTCCCTGGTCTTGTGTTCTTCCTTCGGCAGTGTAGCGTGCTCCACAGGGTTTCTGGTCATCAATTCCCACTTGACCGCCTGATTGAAAGCATTTCGCAATGTCTTGTGAACCTCTCGGACAGTATGCGGAGTCAGATATTCTGTACGGGCTTTTACATACTTAGAAGAAACCGCTTTGACAGAAAGCAAATCTCGGTAATACTTGTCCATGATTCTCGGCGTGACATCCTCCAGCTTCATATCACCGATGAGGGGACGAATATAGTTTGCAATCAGGCTCTTTCTGCTTTCATAGGTAGACATCGCCCAGGTGTTCACACCATAGATTGACATATACTCATCCAAAAGATCATTGACGGTTTTAGCAGAAGGGGGAATAAAGGTTCCGGACTCCTGCTCATATTCAACCTGCAACTTCCTTTTCTTTGCTTCAGCATTCGTTTCAAAGGTTTCCCACTTCTGACGCTTGTTGCCGTTCTCATCGGTGTATGTATAAACCACAGAATACTTCTTTTTTCTCTTAACGATAGATGCCATGTAATCAGCTCCTTTCCTGTCTATCTTCCGCTAACTGGTAGCGGGTCTGATTCTGATACCACTTCATAAAGCTCTCTTTTGTAGCTCGGTTATGCCTGCCCACTCGAATCAGCTCGAAGCTTCCCTTGGCGGCAATGCTGTAGATATTCTGGCGATTGGTGTCAAGCATTCTTGCAATCTCTGGCAGACCGTAGGTGGATGCCATAATATCTGCATCAAGTTCCTGATCCTCTACCGTGCGGTAATCGGTTTGAGAAGCATACCATCTTTCAAAGCTCTCCTTGGTCACTCTGCGCTTGCCCAGGACATCGACCACATCAAAATGCCCTTTGGCAACCAGTTCGTAAGCAGTCGCTTCTTTCAGCCCAAGGCGCTGTCCAAGCTCCTCCATTGAATATGTAGTTTTCTTCAGTTCCTCACCGGGAGGGGTTCCATCGACCTTCTGGTATTTGAACTGATTGGCATACCATTCTTCAAAGCTGTCGATCATCACCCTCATGGTGTTGCCGACAAGAATGGTTTTGAAGTAATTCTTCTTAATGAGCCAGTATGACTCCGTTTTTCCAAGACCAAGCATCCTGCCCATTTCCGGAACAGACATACTCGTGCGTTTTCTCATTTCCGCCATCGTACAACCTCCTATGTAAAAAATGTAGCCATGTGTTTCTTGTCATGGCTACATTTTATCGAACTCTCAATATGTTTTGAAGTTTGTCGCCGGGTTGTACGACACCCTTGACAAATCTTACATTTGATGATCCAACCACTCATCAAAACTCTTTTTGGAGATTCTGATGCTGCCGCCAATGCGGACACTATGAAAAACCTTCTTTTTCACAAGGTTGTATGCACTGGTTCTGCTGATGCCCAGAATATCCTGAATCTCATCAACCGTATAGGTTCTCTTATCAAACTGAACTGCGTTAGCAGCCATCGCTTCTTCGGTGCGCTGATTCATGGCAGCGATTCTTTCTTCAAACATTTATGTTCACTCCTTCGTTTTCTTTGCTTTATGTTTTGTGGAACGCTTTTTCAGCTGCTCCATTGCCAGGCTGACGGATAAGGCTTTCTCAATCGCTACCATTTCACGGGGCGTTACCTTACCTAAGTAATTATCAATCCTGCTCTTATCAATGGTGCGAATCTGTTCCAGCTGAACAACGGACGCTTCTTTGAATGCAGGATTGTCGTAAATAACAAAGTGCGTCGGCATATTCGCTTTCTTATGGATTCTGGTGGTGACCGTTGCCACAATCAATGTGGGAGCGTGTTTATTACCGGTATCGTTCTGAATGACGATAACCGGACGGATGCCGCCTTGTTCCGACCCAACTACCGGGTCCAGATTGGCGCAATAAATATCACCACGGCAATATACCCAATTTTCTTTCATCATTTGCCATGACCTCCTTTCGTTGGGTATGTAATAACTGACTGCCTGAAATGAATCAGGCAGTCAGTCCAAAAGTCTATGTGTCCCATATTTGCCACGCACCCCTGGGAAAGAGGGCTTACGCCCTCAGGGAATCACCGAACGACTGATTGCGAATCAGTTCCATAGGAATCTAACCTCTGCCGGGTTCTCCGCCAGCTCCGTAGAGAAGTATCTTTAATCCTGTTGCTTTCATGGCCGTATTGGGAGCAACCCAATATTTACAAGCCAGTATTGATCGCTGGCATCGGGAGAGAGACAACTGCTTAATTTATAGAAGAAAGTCGTTCTGTTTCTCTGTCCGATACGTCACGGCGTACCGCTGATGTGGCTGATGCTCTCGCACCGGCAACAGGAACGTATTCGATGACTGTGTATTCAGTTTTCAAGGATCAAGCAGCCGATTTTCTTTGGCTGTATCTAAATTGTACCTGTTCCTCATGCAAGTTTTTATTGCCTCGTAGGTATAGTTTTGAGGTTATTCACGACCTAAAAATATGTAATCAAGGGTTGTATCAAAGCGCACGACCAATTCGATTGCCAAATCAATAGAGATGCCTCTGTTGCCGGTTTCAATTCGTGCAATGGTGTTTGCGGCAACGCCCAACTGCTCCGCAAGCTGTTCCTGTGTAAGCCCATGTTTCTTTCTCAATGCTTTAATTCTTTTTCCGCTTTCAACCAAGTCGTAATACATTTTCGTTCCTCCGTGTTTTTGAATTTGTGAAGTTGCAAAATCAAAAACGGAGGGAGGAGATCGTGACTGGTTCTCAATGCCCTTTGCCATCTGCCTGTCCTCCTTGCAGGCATAAAAAAAGAGCCGGAGTACATTACTCCAAGCTCTCGTTCATGCCTTTGTGTTAAAATGAAGGAAGATAGGCTGGTATAAAAAAAGCCCCGTACCCATTACAGGCACGAGGCGTAACTCTCTCTATTCAATTTTATGCCGCTATCTCCCAGCATAGCCATTCTAACACTGGACAAGTCGGACTTTCAGTATGGAAACCGTCGTATTTTCATCGGATTTTAGTCGGACTAAAATCCTGTCTTAGCACTCACAATAACACAATGCTTCTTCCTCCCTGGCACTTTCCAGGAAATCTTTCAATTTAGGAATGGCTGTTCCCCAAAGTGACAGACCAAATAACAGTATCGCTTCTTTCTTTCGGTCATAATAGCTGCTGCGTTCCATATTCAGAACCTCCAGCATTTCTGATTCTTTGTACTTGAAGCGATTGAGATATGCCTTTGAGATAATCTCACAGTACAGAGCGCCTTTATCCGGATATTCTCTGATTTTCAACATAGCCATATCTACCAGTTCAATGATCCACTTTGTCTCGAATAAGCTTCGAATACGTTCTTCAAATCGTTCTCTCGCTTCATCCGGAGCAAAGTTCTCCAGATAAATCAATGCTCCATCTAAGCTGTCACCGTAAGTACAAATAAGGGTATCACATACATCATTCGCACGATCAATGGTAGACCAGCACACCTCTCGATATATGGATAAAATCAGCTTTGCTCTTTCATACAGAACCTTCTCGTCAATGTTCTGCATCCGGCAAAGCATTCGAATACTGCTTAATACCTGTGTATTATATCTGCTCATTCAGAATCTCCTTTCAGCCTAATCCATAAAATAAGAATTCCTTTCTAACTCCTGTCACTTGGCTAAAGGGAAACAAATACCATGGGACAAGAATGACTATAACTTCCGATATTTGATTAAAATAACAGAAGCAAAATCGGAAGTTCTTGACTTTATAAAAGTTCCGATATATAATTAAGTGGAACTAATACTTCTGTTCTGATTCTCATTATAGCATTTTCCAGAAGTTTGTCAACAAATAATCGGAAGTTACGAATAAATATTTTTTGAAAGGAAGGATACTACCATGACATTTGGAGAAAAAATTAAAGAAGCTCGTTTGGCTATGAACCTATCTCAAACGGAGCTTGCCCAGATGACCGGCATTTCCGAAAGATCCCTTTACACCTATGAGCAGCTCGGAACACTCCCCAGAAAAAGCAACATCAGAAAACTTGCTGAAGCGCTGCATATCTCTGTGTCCTATCTTTTGGATGAATCTGAAACGGACAGCCAGAGCCATATAGATCAGGATATGTTTATTTTAGAGGCAAAGGAAAACTTCGGTTCAAAGGGAGCAAAAGAAGCTCAGGAAGTGTTGGGTCGTGTAAATTCTCTGTTTGCCGGTGGAGAATTGGACGAGGACGCAAAAGATGTATTCTTCCAGGCGATTATGTCAGTTTATATGGACTCTAAGAAAACAGCACGGGAAAAGTACACTCCGAAGAAATACAGAAAGCATAAAGATAAAGAGTAAAATCCTCAAGCACAGAATATGTTTTCTGTGTGCGATTCGGAGGTGAAGCAAATGAAAACGGCAGAGCATATCATTGAAACTGTCGATAAGCTTGTGCGAAAATATCACACCAGAGACCCTTACGAACTATGTCAGCTGTTAGGTATCAAAATCCACTATTACGATTTACAGAAGAAATTGAAGGGCTTCTTCTATTACCAGTCCAGACAGAAGAATATCGTGATAGATCACAATGTGAACGGCATCCTGGAACGTATCTTAGTCGCACATGAATTAGGACACGCTGTCCTGCATACAAAAATCGCCATGATGCACGGCTTTCAAGAAATGGAAGTTTTTGATGATAGATCAATCGAAGAAAATGAAGCAAACTTCTTTGCGGCGGAGCTTCTGTTAGAAGATGGGAAAGTCCTGGAATGCCTTTCGGAACACACATTTTTTGAAACGGCTAAAATGCTCTATGTACCGGCAGCATTATTAGACTACAAATTCAGCCTGCTCCACGAAAAAGGAGAGCTGGTAAATTCGATGTATATTCGTAAAGCAGATTTCCTGAAAGAAGATCTTCATGCCTACGATAACGACATTGGTTATGGCGATATATGAATATCTATTTTTATATCTTTACAGAAAAAGTCCACCAGTACGATGCGTAGTGCATCATGACTGGTGGACTTTTTGCTTCTTAAAGAATCAGTATATTGTGCTGCAAAAAAGAACCCCATAGCAGTTCACTCTGTACCGTCAATGGGCTTCTTTTTCATTATATCAATCAAGCTCCGCTTTTTTTATCATCTCTTGCTGGTCAATCAAGACATCAATCATCTTTCCTACGGTTATCAATGTTGTTACATTACACTTTTTCAGTTTTGCAGCAATCTCATTATCAATGATGCTGTCGCATTTTGCATATGGGGTATCCAGTAAAAAATAGTCAAAGTTCTTTTCCAAGACGAATGCCAGTTTTAGAAGCATTGCCAAAGAAACTTTCGTCTGTCCAACTTCAACATGGCTCATATGATTGTTCGAGCAACCAACCAACGCACCCAAATCAGCCTGACTATAACCCTTTTCCAGTCGGGCAGCTCTAATGCGCTGACCAATCTTAACGTAATCAATTTCCGGTTGCGTTTCAATCACCTCCATGCTGTGTATGATTCTGCTATACATTATAAAATGTACCAAAAATCTCAACAACCAACATCGGGTGCAAGTTGCATTTATAAATGCAATATGATAAAATTTTATAGGCAGATTGCATTAAATGATAGAATGAAAAGAACCCCAAGACGACAATATGAGCTATCTTGAGGTTCTTTAAAATAAAAAATTCGTAGAGTACATTACTCCACGAATCGCATTCTTCTCTGTTTTTTTTAGTTTATATCTTTATTTTACAAATTGTCGCACTGTTTGTCAATATGTTAGGGACATAAAACACGAGGTTTTGCACAAAAATCCATCTTAGAAAGTTCCAAAGTCACAATTTGCCGTCAGAATTATAGTCATATTGAAGGAGGTGTACCTTATGGCACGAAAAGGAGAAAATATTTACAAAAGGAAAGACGGCAGATGGGAAGGAAGATACATTAAGTCCCGATCTTCTACAGGCAAAGCCAATTACGGTTATGTTTATGCAAAGTCATATCGAGAAGTCAAGGCAAAACTTATCAGTCAAAGTTCGTGCACGAGTAATTCTGTCACTGTCGATCCAGAAATTAGCTCAGATCAATTTGAACAGGTTGCTATGGAATGGTTTCAAGCTATATGTCCTAAAGTGAAGGAATCTACAAGCAACAAATATAGGAATCTTCTCAGCTCGTATATACTTCCTGTGTTCGGAAGCAAACAATTGCGTGATATAACACACGAGTTTATTGAAACGCAGTGTAATTTTTTCCTTGTTTCTGGTGGATTAAAGGAGAATGGACTTTCCTCTAAAACTGTTTCAGATATTTTATCTCTAATTCGAAATGTCTTACAATTTGCCACCCGAAACGGGAAAGCCATTTCTTGTGACGCACGATCTATACAGATAAAACGTCAAACGAAGGAAATGAGAGTTTTGAGTCGTGCTGAACAGGAAAAATTATGCCAATACTTGTATTCTAATCTTGATTCCTGCAATATTGGTATATTAGTATGTTTATTCACTGGTCTCAGAGTAGGTGAAATTTGTGCGTTACGATGGGAAGATGTTTCATTCTCAGATTACACAATCCACGTGCATCAAACGCTCCAGAGAATCCAAGATAGAACCAACAGTGAATACAAGACAAGGATTGTTGTTACCACACCAAAAAGTGCTTGCTCCATCCGTACTATTCCAGTACCCCATGGCTTAATGACTATTCTTACAGCACACAAAGCTTCTTCTACTGGCTACATCCTAACCAATAGCGATCAGAATCCATTAGAACCAAGAACCATGCAAAATCATTTTAAGAAGGTATTGAAAAACAGCGGAATCACCTCCGCAAATTATCACTCGTTACGTCATACATTTGCTACAAGGTGCATAGAGCTTGGATTCGATGTAAAAAGTCTCAGCGAAATATTGGGTCATGCCAGCGTGAATATTACAATGAATCGCTATGTACACCCATCCATGGATTTAAAAAGAGAAAATATGCAACGGCTTTCTGATTTATTAGCCGTCAAATAAATTGTCAACACCGTCAAATAATGCTGAGTTTTCAGTGTTTGGCGGTGTTTTTTCGTGGAGTAATGTACTCTACGAAAGAGTATACCCAGGAGGAGATTTATTGATTCAATTTGTAGGGCGAGATGCTTATAAGCAGTTTTGGAATTTTAGTAAAGATGAGAAAGAGAACTTGGCCACTCAATTGGCGATTGAGTTACCCGCACTCAGAGGAAAAGTTGGTGCATCACAAGAAGAAATTGCTTCGGCTGTTGGTATTTCACGACAAACTTATAGTGCCTACGAAAATCGGACACGCCCAATTCCATGGAGTTTATATCTAGCACTATTGTTTTATTTTGATTACATTCCAAGTACACATTATATGATTCGCCAGCTTGAATTATTCCCAAATGAAAGAAGTTATGGAAATAAGACTTAGAAGCAAACTTAAGAGTGTGTTGATAGTGCATTATCTTAAAATTTTGTATAATAGGAATTGCACCTCACG
>OGDO01000739.1_pt1 | contig 13270 bp, 10 predicted proteins | sample 1570431 | NCBI WGS metagenome assembly OGDO01 (sample SAMEA2582183, study PRJEB24529) | metagenome | reverse complement strand
GATCCATGTATTCTCTAACATCAGCCAATCGCTACTATCTGTACCAGGGCTTTGTCCGTATGAACCTTGGCATTGACGGTTTATTCAAAATCATACGCTCTCAAATGAAGGAGCTGTCCCCCATTTCCGGAGATATATTTTTATTCTTTGGCAAAAACCGGCAGAGTGTAAAAATACTGCGTTGGGATGGTGATGGCTTTCTCCTGTACTACAAGCGTCTGGAAGGTGGAAGTTTTGAGTTGCCGACATTTAACCCCCATACAGGCAATTATGAGATCTCTTATCAGGTTTTGTCTTTTATCTTGAATGGAGTGTCATTGAAGTCTGTACGGTTGCGAAAACGTTTTAGGATTTAATGTAATATACTGTATATTAACTGTTTGATTTTAAATTACCATCCGATTATTTTGGCCGACTCATTGATTTTTTGTATCTTTACGCCATGAAAAAGGATGAGGTCATAGAGTTATTGAAGGAGCAAATCAAGGAGTTGCGGGATGACAACAACAGACTCCTGGACCAGATAGATGATTTGATAAAGGAGGTTTCTTCCCTTAAAGAGGCACTCCTTCAAAAAGGCGAATCTCTTGGCAAGCAACAGCGTCTTACTAAGGGGATCGCCAAACTTGTATCAAACACATCCGAACAGCAACAACCCCCTCAACCTGCATTGCCGGAGGAAGAGCGGCAGAAGAGAGAAGCAGAAAAAGCGGATAAGCGTAAAGCCAGAAAGAACAATGGTGCCAAACGTGACATGCATTATGAGATGGAGCAGGAGGAACATGACGTTTATCCCGACGATCCTGATTTTGACATCAATAAAGCCCGGCTGGTTACCACCGCTCCCAGAATATGTGTCCGCTATGAATGTGTACCCATGCGCTTCATCAAGCACGTCTACAGGATACACACCTATGCGCAAGACGGTCGTCTCTTTGAGGGGAAAACACCGGTCTCGGCTTTCTTGAATTCCAGCTATGACGGCTCATTCATTGCCGGGCTGATGGAATTGCGTTATATACAATCGCTACCGGTTGAAAGAATCATCAACTACTTCGAAAGTCATGGCTTTACGCTGAAGAAACCTACGGCTCATAAGTTGATGGAAAAAGCCTCAAGCCTCTTTGAAAATCTTTATAAGTGTATCCGACAGACAGCTTTGGGTGATCCTTATAAGGCAGCCGACGAAACCTATTACAAAATACTCGTCCCGGAAAAGAACAGCAAGGGAAAAGGAGTCCGCAAGGGATACCTCTGGGTGGTTGTGGGCATAAACACCAGGATGATATACCTGCTCTATGATGACGGCTCCCGCTCTGAAAAAGTTATTCTTAACGAATTAGGCGGTTGCAAAGGCATCATACAAAGCGACGGCTACTCACCTTACCGGAAGCTCGAAAGCGATGCTTATCCCCATATCACACGCATTCCGTGCCTGCAACATATAAAACGGAAATTTATAGATTGCGGTGAGGATGAACCGGATGCAAAAAGAATCGTGGAGCTGATAAACACACTTTATCAAAATGAACATAAGCATAAGATCGGGGTTGACGGATGGACGGTAGAACAGAATCTTGTCCATCGGAAAAAGTATGCGCCGGACATACTCGGAGAAATAAAAGATGTGCTTGATGATATAGAAGAACGGGGAGATTTGTTGCCTAAGAGCGAACTGAAGGAAGCTGTCACCTATCTTCGCAATGAGTGGAATGCCGTGGTGGACATCTTTAATTATGGTGACACTTACCTGGACAACAATATAGTTGAACGGATGAACCGCTACATATCCTTATCAAGAAAAAACTCATTGTTCTTCGGCAGCCATAAGGGAGCCGAACGGGGCGCCATACTCTACACGATAGCACTCACTTGTAGGATGAATAAAGTGAATCTGTTTGAGTATCTCACGGATGTCATAAACAGAACTGCCGAATGGCAACCGAATACACCACTGGAAAAATACAGACAACTGCTTCCTGACAGATGGGAAAAGGCTAATGACTAAAAAGGGATCATTAGACTTTTTGTTTTAATATACTATATAGAATCGCGGAGACGCTTACATGACAGTCTACTTTTAATACTTCAAGGAAACGTTCCCAGGTTTTTCTAAATCTATTTTCTGCCAAATCCATAATGATTCGTTTTTATACCCAAGATATAAGAACAAAAAAAGAAAGACAATATAGAAGCGCGGAGACGCTTACATATTCCTTCAGCCCCGTTCCATCTCCAAAAACGCATCCCAAGGTGATGACTGTCCGGCAAAACACTCACATTTCATCAAATGACAACAACCGGACGAATAAGGTGTATCATCCGGTCGAAGTCGTTGTATCTTCCCTTCAAGTAAATTGTTTCACTTAAGTGATGATATTATATCACCTTAGTGATGAACTTTCATCACTAGAGTGCTCAAACTTCATCACTTAAGTGAAACAACTGAATCAAAAGGAAGATATCGTGTAATCAACCGAACGAAACAGCTTGTTATTCAGGATGTTTACGCTTAGTCACTTTTCTCTAAAACCCCACGAAAAACACTTGCAAAACGCTATTTTACACAGTATCTTTGTTCCAACGGAAACCTAAAACAACAAATAATGAATAAAAAGTTATTGAACAAAGTAATGAAGAAGCTTGCTTCCTCGAATGTAGTGATAAGTCCGACAGTGAAGAGTTCATCTACCTCATTATCAATGCAGAAGAAACCGGAAACGGAACAAGTACAGCAAAAACTGGAACAATATTTGCTGAGCCGATACCACTTCCGCTTCAACCTACTGACGGAACAAACGGAATGTTGCAAAAAAGACGCTGACACACCTATATATAAGGTAATAAGCCAGCGCACCCTGAACAGCCTGTGCCTGGAAGCACGTGCACGTCACATCAACTGCTGGGACAAGGATGTAAGCCGGTTCGTGAACTCGGAGCAGATGCCGGACTATCATCCGTTACTTTCCTATATGAACACCCTTCCCGAATGGGACGGCAAGGACCGAGTGACTCCGCTGGCACAACGCATATCTACGAAAGATTTCTGGGTGAACAGTTTCCACCGCTGGATGCTGGGCGTAACTGCCCAGTGGAGCGGACGCATGGACCGGTGCGCCAACGCTGTGGCCCCCATGCTGGTGAGCAGCGAGCAAGGGAGATGCAAATCCACTTTCTGCGAATTGCTGATGCCCGATTCGTTGAAAGACTACTATACGGACAGCTTCGAACTGACCGGACAGGCAGGATGCGAGCAGAAGCTGGCTTTCTTCGGACTGATTAATCTGGATGAGTACGACCGTCTTTCACCACAGAAACTGCCATTGCTGAAAAATCTGATGCAAATGAAAAAACTGGATTTCCGCAAGTCGCACCGCTCGTCCTACAGCCATCTGCCCCGGATGGCCTCGTTCATCGGCACCAGTAACCGGAAAGCGCTGCTCACCGACCCCAGCGGAAGCCGCCGTTATTTCTTTGCCGAGGTAAAGGAGAAGATAGACTGCTCGCCACTGGAGCACAAACAGCTTTTCGCCCAGCTGAAAGCAGAACTGGACGAGGGAAAGCGTTACTGGTTCTCGGCGGCGGAGGAATCCGAGCTGAAACTGCGCAACCAGGCCTATTATGCCTTGCCTACCGAAGCGGAAATGATTCTCCATTGTTTCAGACTGCCGGAGAAAGGGGAAGACTTCAAACTTTACTCGGCAGTATGCTTGTTCAATATCCTGCTGAAACGATATCCGGCAGCCATGCGCGGCATCACGATAAACAAAATGGGAAGAATCATGAATTCCCTGGGAGCGGAACGGATGCATACCACAACAGGAAATATGTATAAACTGGTAGCACTGGCCGGGTAAAAACATCCCTGAAGCTATTATGAAGGAATTTATAATGATTCCTTCATAATAGCCTTCTGTATATCAACACATTACCCTTCCATGAAGGATTTGAACAATTTTATCGCTTATTTTAATTCCGATGTACCACCATCTTCTTATTCCGGCCGGTAAACCTGCAAAGGCAGCTCACCTTTCAAGGCTCCCAACGCATTATAAGCCAGCGAGCCCATCTCGTCTTCACCGGGCATCAGCACAACCGGCGCCAGATAATCAATCTGTTCCTTGAGAATCCCTACACAGTAATCACTATGGGCAATGCCTCCCGTCAGAATAATGGCATCCACCTGCCCACGGAGCGTGACATACATGGCCCCTGCCTGTTTCGCCACCGTATAGAGCATCGCATCCAATACCCCTTTATAAGGCTCCTCGCCTTCGGAAGCTTTCCGGGCAATAGTCACCACATCATTCATACCCAGATGGGCAGTCAGCCCCCCTTTGCCATTCAGCATCTTCTTGATCTGCTTTAACGTATACTTACCGCTGAAGCACAATTCCGCCAACTGGTCGGCAGGAATGGTTCCCGCACGTTCGGGAGAAAACGGCCCCTCACCGTTCAAGGCATTGTTAACATCAATCACCCGTCCTTTGCAATGGGCACCCACCGATATGCCACCCCCCAGATGCACCACAATCAGATTCAACTCTTCATAATGTTTCCCGATGGAAGCGGCATATTTACGCGATACCGCCTTACTGTTCAAGGCATGGAAGATGGAAATGCGCTCTATCTCCGGTATTCCCGTCAGGCGGGCGGCCGGTTGCAGCTCGTCTACCACTTCGGGATCGGCAATGTAGGCGGGACAATGGCATTCCCGGGCTATTTCATCGGCAATCAGCGCGCCCAAATTACAGGCGTGCTCCATCCGGGCGTTGAGCAAATCGTGTTTCATCTGTTCGTTAATGGCATACACCCCGCCGGGCGTAGGCTTCAGCAGACCGCCACGGGCAATGACGGCATCAAAATCCAACGGAATATCCGCCTCGGCAAGCAATCGCAATACAAAGTCCTTACGGTACGCATACTGTTCGTTGACGTGGTGAAACTCCGACAAGTCATCCGCAGTATGATGGGCCCCTGCCGCCCACACCGGCTTTTCATCGATGAAAAGGGCTATTTTGGTAGAAGTAGAGCCCGGATTAATCACAAATATCTTCATAATTTAAAGGTTTTATCCGGCCACGCAGGCCAATGCCAGACTATAATATTTCGAATTACCGGAATCGGCACGCGAAGGAACCACTACAGGAGAAGTAGTACCTCGCAACATGCCTGCCATGTTGGCGTCACCAAACAACGACACCGTTTTATAGAATGTATTTCCCGACTCGATATTGGGAAAGATCAACAAATCCGCATGTCCCACCACCGGCGAGCTGATTCCTTTCACCTCACCGCTATGCGCATCACATGCCGTCTTCACATCCATGGGCCCGTCCAAGTACATGTTTCCGTAAGCACCGGCGGCGGCACGTTCCTTTAAAGTCACATAATCCAGTGTATGAGGGAATTTCTCGTTTACTTTTTCCGTACAATGAATCAAGGCCACACGGGGAGCTTCTATTCCCATGCGGCGGCATACCTCCAGATCATACCGCAGCATCGCCTCGAATTGTTCCAAGGTAGGACGGGGAATGACCGCCGCATCCGAGAAGAACAGCAATTTCTTGTACATCGGGATCTGTGCCACCGTGATATGGCTCAGCACATTCCCTTTCGGCAGGATACCATGTTCCTTATTAAGCACGGCCCGCAATAAATTATCCGTATTGATAATCCCTTTCATCAACACGTCCGCATGTCCCTCACGTATCAGCGAAACAGCTTCCTGGGCTGCTTTATCGGGACTTGTCGCCTCGTATACTTTCACATGATCCGGATATTGAAGGCGGATATATTCCGAGTTCAGCAAATGGGGCGTATCCGCCACCAATAAGAAATCGGCAAAGCCTTCGTGCAAACTGCGGGTTATAACGTATTCGGTATGAGGGTCATTGGGGCAAACAACCACCACACGTTTCCGCTCCTTCAACGAACGCAAACGGCATATCAGGCCGGCGAAGTCTTGTATAGGTTCCATGGTCATTAGATTTTTAGCAAATATGAAAAATAAATCTGAATTTATCCCTATCTTTGCTTAGTTTCTACGAATAATTTAACTTATGAAAACGTTTCAAACATTTGACATTTCAGCCGAGTACGATGCCATACACCGCACCTTTCCCTGCCACAAAGATGCTCCAGTCATAGGGCTTACCGGAAACTTCCAGGAAGGCGCATGTACTTTGCTGGAAGGATATTTCACTTCCATTCTGAAAGCAGGAGGTATTCCTTTCATTATTCCTCCTGTTGACGAAACTAACAGTTTGATAAACTCACTGAATGCATTGGATGGCTTGCTACTGACCGGCGGTGCGGATATCAATCCCTTGTTCCTTGGAGAAGAACCGATAAAGGAATTACACAGTATAAATCCCCGGAGGGATCGTCAGGAGTTATTGCTTGCCAAACTGGCCGCCGACCGGCAGATACCGATTCTGGGAATATGCCGCGGCATACAGGTGATGAACGCCGCTTTTGGAGGCAGCCTGTATCAGGATATCCACGTACAGATGGAAGGGGAACGGATCAAACACGATCAGGATTTGGGACGGGGATATGCCTCGCATACGGTCCGGATAGAGAAAGATTCCTTACTCTATAAATTGTTTGAAACAGAAATATTGCCGGTCAATTCGTTTCACCATCAGGCGGTAAAGGAGGTTGCGCCGGGTTTCAGGGTAACTGCCCGCTCATCCGACGGAGTCATTGAAGCGATGGAATCTACCGAATGCAAGTCCATGATGGGAGTGCAATGGCATCCGGAATGTTTCATTCTGGAAAACAATACCTGTATGATGCCGGTATTCCACTGGCTTATACAGGAATCCACTTCTTTCAGAGAAGCCAAAAAACTTCACAGCCGCATGATAACGCTGGATTCACATTGCGACACTCCCATGTTCTTCGATCAAGGAATAAACTTCGCCACCCGTGACAAGAAAATCCTGGTAGACCTGCATAAGATAACGGAAGGACATCTGGACGCAACCATCATGGTGGCTTACCTGAAGCAATTGGAACGTACTGATGAAGCCTTATCGGCCGCTACTGCCAAAGCAGACCGCATCCTGAACGAAATAGAGGAGATGGTTGCCAAGAACTGTACAGCCGTAGATATAGCATATACTCCCGCTGATCTGTGCCGTTTGAAAAAAGCAGGGAAAAAGGCTGTCATGCTGGGCATTGAAAACGGATATGCCATTGGCAAGGATATCACGAATGTAGAACGTTTCCGCCATCGTGGCGTGGTGTACATGACACTTTGCCACAACGGAAATAATGATATCTGCGGCTCTGCCCGTTATAATGAGGAAGGACTGGGCGTAAGCACATTCGGTGAACAGGTGATAAAAGAAATGAACCGTGTGGGAATGATGGTAGATGTTTCTCATGCCGGAGAGAAAAGTTTCTATGATGCACTGGCAATCAGCGGCAAACCGATCGTAGCCTCTCATTCTTCGGCCCGTGCCCTTTGCGACCATCCGCGCAATCTGACGGATGACCAATTGAAAGCATTGGCAGCCAAGGGGGGGGTGGCACAGGTATGTATGTATGGCGGATTCCTGCGCAAGAACGGAGAAGCTACCATCAAGGATGCCATCGAGCATCTGAACCACATGGTAAATGTCATGGGCATAGAACATGTAGGGATAGGAACCGATTTTGACGGTGACGGCGGCATCACAGGCTGCGCTTCGGCATCAGAATTGATAAACTTTACACGCCGGCTGCTGTTGGAAAGATACAGTGAAGAAAATATCCGCCTCATTTGGGGTGGAAACTTCCTGCGCGTTATGGAAGAAGTACAAAGAAAATAACGTAACTTTGCGGCGCAGCCCCTTTCTATATAAAGGATAATGCACAAATAAATAACAGAAGAATAAGTATGAAGATAAGAAATGTTTTAGTAATCCCGTTCTTGCTGCTTGTATTGACAGCCGTTTCGTGCGGAAACAGTAAAAGCAGAAACGACCGGACAGAAACCGTAGACAAAGAAGTGATCAAGGCTCCCGAGTTCGATGCAGACAGCGCCTACCAGTACATTCAGGTACAAGCAGACTTCGGTCCCCGTGTTCCCAACACACAGGCGCACAAAGAATGTGGGGAATATCTGGCAGGACAATTGGAAAAATTCGGCGCCAAGGTATACAATCAATATGCCGATCTGATAGCATACGACGGTACGATACTGAAATCACGCAACATTATCGGTGCTTACAAGCCCGAAAGTAAAAAACGTATCCTGCTTTGCGCCCATTGGGACAGCCGCCCGTATGCCGACAATGATCCCGACCCGAAGAATCACCATACTCCTATACTGGGAGTGAATGATGGTGCCAGCGGTGTGGGGGTGCTGCTGGAAATCGCCCGTCAGATACAGAAGGAACAACCTGCCCTAGGTATAGATATCGTATTTTTCGATTCGGAGGATTATGGAATTCCCGAATTTTATGACGGCAAGTACAAACAGGACACTTGGTGTCTTGGATCACAATACTGGGCACGTACCCCACATGTTCAGAACTATAATGCACGCTATGGAATCTTGCTGGATATGGTAGGAGGAAAAGATGCCACGTTCTATTATGAAGGTTACTCGGCCCGCACCGCCCGTTCCGAAATGAAGAAAATCTGGAAAAAGGCACATGAGCTGGGATATGGCAAATATTTTGTAAAAGAAGACGGCGGTGAGACGGTGGACGACCATATCTATGTCAACAAGTTGGCGCGTATCCCGTGTGTGGACATCATTAACTATGATGCCGACAATCCGCAAAGTTCTTTCGGCTCTTTCTGGCATACGGTAAACGATACGATGGAAAACATTGACCGTAACACGCTGAAAGCGGTAGGACAAACAGTGATGGATGTGATTTATAATGAGAAATAAATGATAAAATAATGAAAACAATAAACGAACTTCAGAACGAAGTGATAGAAGAGTTCAGTGATTTTGATGACTGGATGGACAAGTATCAATTGCTCATAGATTTGGGTAACGAGCAGGAACCACTCGCCCCCGAATATAAAACAGAACAAAACCTGATAGACGGTTGCCAGAGCCGCGTATGGCTGCAAGCCGATATGGAAGACGGCAAAGTGGTGTTCCAGGCGGAAAGTGACGCCTTGATTGTAAAAGGTATCATTGCCCTGCTTATCAAAGTAGTCAGCGGACATACTCCGGATGAAATATTAAGCAGTGATTTATACTTTATAGAGAAGATAGGTTTGAAGGAACATCTGTCGCCCACCCGCAGCAATGGCTTGCTGGCAATGGTAAAACAGATGCGTATGTATGCGCTGGCTTTCAAGGCAAAAATGGCGAACTAGTGATTAGTGGTTAGTGATTACTAACCACTAAAAAATCATCGTCCCAGCCGCTTGGTATCGACATCGGTACGTTTCTTCTCTTTGTATCCGCCGAATTTATAGAGGAATGAAAATGTAAAGCTACGATTGTCCCAATTCATTTCTGTCCGGTTCCGTTGCTGCCCCCACGCCAGCCGGGTGGTCATATTCGATGTATTAAGAATATCATTTCCTTTCAATATCACCTTCGTCTTTCCATCCGGAGAAGCCCACTGAAGTGAAGTCGAAACATTACAAATAGGACTTAAGTTATACACCCCTTGTATGGCACGTGATTGGTAAAAACCAGCCAACGTACCTATGATATTCGGTTTCTTCGATAAGATGAATGTGTTTGTGGTATTCAGAATGACGCTGAATTTATGCCGGTTGAATGCAATATCATGGAAATGGCTGTTCTTGTCATGAGAGAACAGGCCGAAAGCAAAAATGCGCCCGTTCCACCATGTACTCACTTTATAAGAAGCCATAGTCTGTATGGTCCATCTTTTCTGAAAATCATAATTCACAAACTGATTCACCTCCGCCAGACGGTCGGGCAATTGATAAGGGAGCTGCACAAAGTAATCGGGTGTGTAATTGTAATTCACCCCTATCATATATCTATTCTTATACAGATAATTCAAGTCGAGCGAATAATTGGAACTTGGCTTCAGGTCGGGATTTCCATGAGCCTCGGTATAGCTGTCCACATACTGTATAATAGGTTGCAACTGCCAGTAAGCGGGATATTTACGATTACTGGTGAAAGACATTTGCAAGGTATGTCCATCTGCCGGAGTATAAGTTGTGTTTACAATGGGATACAGCATCCAGCTATGGCGTTCCCCGGCATGATAAAGCTCTGCGGCCAAGGAAACTTCGGCAGAGAACTTCTTCCCAAAACTATGTGAAGCGCCGGTGTACATATTCAGAGTATATTCTTTTCGAAGCAGTTTCTCGGAATTATCGGGAATCAAGGCTCCTGTTTCACCATCCCGATAGAACTGGTAGCTGTTATCGTGTGTGGCAGTGTACTTTACACCATAATTTATCTCGGTTCCACCTTGCAAGGAATGAAGCTGGTTGGCATAGAATAACCAGCGGTTGATACGTTGGTTGCTGTCATAATTCAATGTCCGGCTGACATCCTGCATATCTTTCTCCAGAAAGGTCTGTGACGGATTGGAGAAAAAAAGGAAATCCATTCCTGCCGAAAGGCCGAAAGAAGATTGATAATCGGCCGCCACATTATGTAACTGGCGGTCACCGTCATCCGTTTTATCACTGTGGGCTGTTCCACGCATTTTTGTACAGTCCTGCCCATAGCGGTATTGTGTATTGTAAACCACACTCAACAAGTTCTTCTTCCCGAAATCATAATCCGCCCCCAAGCGGAGGTTATGCCGGCCGCCATACCCTTTAGCCTCTGTTTTCAAATCCAACTCGTGTACGTCCCCCGCCATAGTGTGCCATGACTGTTTGTCCAATCCGAAAGTGGTATGTTTGAACCCGTATGAATACATCACATCCGCCGAAAAGCGCCGGGAAGTGTAGAGCAAATTTCCACGGCCTGCAATGTCTTCCCTGCGGGACTGTTCATACATAGCCGCCACTTCACCGGACCAAGAAGGCTTCTGCCCGATATTCGATTTTAGAATAACATTCACCATGGCTCCACGAATGCGGTAACGTGCCGGAGCAGCATACATGATTTCCGCTTTCTCCAGACGACTGACAGGGGTATTCTGAAGCACGGACTTCAAATCGTCCTTGTCCAGTGTACTTACTTTTCCATTTACTACCAAAGTAATACTGCGCCCCCCCAAAGTGAGATTGCCATCTTGTTCCACGATGCCGGGCAGTTCCTTTACCGCCTCGTAGGCGTTATTCACCGGAAGCCGCTCTACCATACGGGGTAAGTCATAGACCAGCTTTCCCCGCTCGGCCTTTACCACCGGACGCTCCCCTTTGACCAACACCTCCGGCAATTGTTGGAAAAGGCTGTCCATATAGGTATAATTCACATCATTCTGCGCTTGTGCCGCAAATGCCGACAAGCATAAACAAAAGATAATCACTGTCCTCATCATCGTTTTATTTTTAATGTCCATGCAAAGTAAAGGTGAAAAATGTGCCGTATGTGTTACCGCCGGCTTATGAAGTCTTATTTAGTGTTATCAAAAGAAAGAGAATACTTATTTTGTACCTATTTTTGCCAAACCATGAAGATACCGTTTAAAGCCATAGCCGCATTGATTATCCTTTCGCTGATAGGCGTCTTTGCCTATCAGGCATATTGGTTGACAGGATTATACACCTCGATGAAGAAGGATATGGACAATTGCCTGATAGAAACATTACAGGTGAGTGACTACAATGAAATGATGGAACGGTGCGACTCCGTGAAACGAAGCAACGAAACCATAAATGGCTATATCGAATCCAGTATCAATCTGGACAGCAGTGCTTTGATTACCAAAGTTATAGAAACCGAGCCTTTCAAACAGCAAAAAAGATTTGGTCTGGAAATCAATGAACCGGTATCTACTACCATCGACAAAAACGGTACACTGGAACTGCTCACCAAATACTTCCAACGGGGTATCCACAGCCAGCTGGACCTTTTCACGGAAATCAACCTGCACACTTTCGACAGCCTTTTTACAAGGACACTTGCCATGCGCGGAATCATCTACCTGCCTCACCGCATCGAAATAGTGAATTTACGTCAAGACAGCACGGTCGTACAAGGACTCAGCTCACCTCAAAAATACAGGCCGGGCAAAGAAGCAGTGAGCTACTATTACAATTATGACTTGTACAACAAAATGGCATACCGGTTATGGGTGGAACCGACAAATACCATCGTCTTGCAACAAATGAAGGGGATACTTTATACCTCTTTCTTTATCATTATTATATTGGGGGTATCATTCTGGTTTCTTATCCGTATCATCTTAAGGCAGAAAAGTGTAGAAGAAATGAAAGAGGACTTCACGCATAACATTACTCACGAACTGAAAACTCCGATAGCCGTAGCCTACGCCGCCAACGATGCATTACTGAACTTCAACGGAGCAGAAAACCTGACGAAACGACAGAACTATCTTCAGATTATCCAAACCCAGCTGAAACAGCTCAGCGGACTGGTGGAACAGATCCTTTCCATGAGTATGGAGCAACGGAAGAACTTCCGTCTGAACTATGAACCTGTCGAACTGAGGCCTATGTTGGAAAATCTGATCAGCCAACATAGATTGAAAGCTGATAAGCCGACTGAGTTCAAACTCATTATGGAAGAAAACATAACCCTACGTGCAGACCGCTTGCACCTGTATAACATGATCAGCAATCTGATAGACAATGCTATAAAATATTCCGATGAAAAGGCATATATTTACATTTCTGCAATACGCTGCAACAATCCATACAACGGTGACCGTAACGCTTATGTAATGCTAAAGATACAAGACAAAGGAATAGGTATTCCTGCCGACAGACAAAAACATCTGTTTGATAAGTTTTATCGGGTTCCGACCGGTAATCTGCATAATGTAAAAGGATATGGATTAGGACTTTATTATGTAAAAACAATGATAGAACAGCATAAAGGAACTGTTTCCGTGGAAAGCAGCACAGGAAAAGGCAGTACCTTTACACTTAAAATTCCCGAATAAGCAAATGGAAAAGATACACGTTTTATTAGTAGAAGATGAACAGACTCTTGCCATGATTATCAAGGACACACTGGAAGAACAGGATTTTATCATTACTACCGCCGGAGATGGTGAAGAAGGCTTAAGAAAGTTTTTCGAACAGAAACCGGACGTATTGGTAGCCGATGTCATGATGCCCCGTATGGTAAGCATTCGGCCTCGTGCGTGTTTCTCTCCAAGTTATAATAAAGTCAAAAGCC
>OGDO01000734.1_pt1 | contig 13348 bp, 8 predicted proteins | sample 1570431 | NCBI WGS metagenome assembly OGDO01 (sample SAMEA2582183, study PRJEB24529) | metagenome | reverse complement strand
CGTAGTGGCCACGGGTGAAGGACGCACAGTGAAGATGACAGGCCGGATTAGTGGTGTGGATAAGTGGTCGGGCGACTATAGTGTGGTAGTGGCAGGATTTGATGATGAAAGCGATTATGCCATTGTTTCAAAGGTTGTTCCGGTATCCGAATCGGATAATGATGAAATCCAGTTGACAATGTCCGGCATAACGGATGAGGTGACAACAGTCGAGCTATGTGTAATCAATAAGTTGAGAAAGCGCATTGTCAGTTTGGTGGCAATGGAATGTACTGAAATCGCTGATACTATACTTATGGATGCAGGAACAGTTGATGCAAGTATGTACAATGCCATTCAACAAAAAATATTCAATGCCACTTGTACGGCTTGCCATGGTCTTAGCACCACTCCGGGTGGTGGCTTGAATCTGCTGGAAGGACATAGCCATGCTGATCTGGTCAACCGGGCTTCAACGACGGTGGACGGTAAAATGAGGGTTATGCCCGGCAATGCGTCAGAAAGTGTCTTGCATCTCATATTGGGTACGGACATCAGCTCGGATTGGCGTATAGACCATTCTCAGATGATAACCTCATCTGATATGCAGTCTTTGATTGGCAACTGGATTGACGATGGTGCACAGCCGTAATAATGATGGGCCTTACTGGTAATACCGGTACTTTTTTGAACAACAACGACTAATTGATATTTAATATGAAAGATAAACAACAACAAACTAATCAATCGGAGAATACCTTAACCGAAATCTTTAAATATGAGGTAGAAGCGGGTGTTTCGGAATATCATGTAATGATTCATGCTACCAGACCGGAAGCGACTTATGAAGAACAGCTGAATGCGGTGGTCGACACTTACTGCCAACTACGTGAAAGTGAGCTACAAGGTGCTGTTGCCATCTTTAAACGCTACTTTCTAAGTGACGCCGCCAATCAGGCAGATATGCTACTGGCGCTTTCGGCAGAATGTTCGGATTGTGCACTCTCCGTGGTAGAGCAGCCGCCGTTGAACGGTACAAAGATTGCACTGTGGGTCTATCTGCAGAAAGGTGTGGAAACACAGGTACTTCATAACGGATTGTTCGAAGTGAGACATGGCGCCTACCGTCACCTTTGGGGAGGCGGCTCTTTCAATCGTGCCGCCAATTCGGAATACCAGACCCGTCTGCTGTTGAATGACTATGTGATGCAGCTGATGGAACAGGGCTGCAAGCTGGCTGATAATTGCATACGTACCTGGTTCTTTGTACAGAACGTGGATGTGAATTATACCGGAGTGGTGAAGGCGCGTAATGAGGTGTTTGTTACCCAGGACTTGACGGAGAAGACTCATTATATTTCCAGTACCGGTATCGGTGGCCGTCATGCCGACCCAAAAGTGACGGTTCAGATGGATACTTATGCTGTAGATGGTTTGAAATCTGAACAAATTCACTACCTTTACGCACCGACACATCTGAATCCCACATACGAATACGGTGTGAGTTTCGAGCGAGGTACGTATGTGGATTATGGCGACCGTCGCCAGGTGTTTATTTCGGGTACTGCGAGCATCAATAATAAAGGTGAGGTGGTATATCCCGGGGACATTCGCAAGCAGACGGAACGTATGTGGGAGAATGTGGAGGCTTTGTTGAAAGAGGCTGGCTGTACGTTTGATGATTTAGGACAGATGATTGTTTATCTGCGGGATGTTGCTGACTATACCGTGGTCAAAGGAATGTATGACGAGCGTTTTCCGGATACTCCGAGAGTGTTTGTATATGCTCCCGTATGTCGTCCGGGTTGGCTGATAGAGATGGAATGTATGGGAGTCAAGTCTTTAGAAAACAAGGAGTTTGCTCCATATTGATTTTTTACTTTTAATTGATAGCTCTTAATTGAAAAAGTTTCTCATAGCTGTTTATGGTTGTTTGCTGCTCTTACTTGCTGCAACTACGTTTGTAGAGCAGACATACAGTACGGATTTTGTAGAAAAGCATGTTTATCATACGATTTGGTTCTGTTGTTTGTGGGGAGCCCTTGCTGCGATGACTGTTGTTGTGCTTGTAAGACAGCGGTTGTGGCGGCGTCTCCCGACGTTGTTGTTGCATGGCTCCTTCCTCGTGATTTTGGCGGGAGCCATGACTACGTTTCTTTGTGGCCGAAAAGGATATGTGCATCTTACTGTCGGCAGTGAGGTGAACTGCTTTTTGGAACAAGACGGCAGGCAGGTTGTAGAGTTACCGTTCACCTTACGTCTGGACAGTTTCCGGATTGAGTACTATCCGGGTACGGATGCTCCTGCAGATTATATCAGCTATATTCACGGTGAGACGCCCGTCTCCATGAACCGTATTCTTTCACGGCAGGGGTTTCGCTTTTATCAGTCTTCCTTTGATGAGGATATGCAGGGGAGCTGGCTGACAGTGAATTATGACCCGTGGGGGATAGGGATTACCTATAGTGGATACCTCTTGTTAGGTGTCTCCATGCTCTGGATGCTGGTCAGCCGGGGCGGAGAGTTCCGCAGGCTGCTGAGGCATCCGTTGTTGAAGAAGGGAGGAATGTTTGTTCTATTGTTGCTGTGTCTGGGAAGTGGGGTACATGCGCAGAAGAGAAGCCTTCCGGCACTGGCACGCAAGCAGGCGGATAGTCTTGCCCGTAAGCAGGTGATTTATAATGACCGTGTGGTTCCTTTCAATACCCTTGCGCGCGATTTTGTACTGAAACTGACGGGAAAATCGTCTTATGGAGGCATGACGCCGGAGCAGGTGATTGGCGGATGGCTTCTGCGTCCGGAGGTTTGGCAGAATGAGCCGATGATTTATATCAAAAACGAGGCACTCCGTCGCCTGCTTCATTTGGAGACACCCTATGCATGTCTGGCTGATTTGTTCGACGGTGAGAAGTATCGCTTGCAGAAGTTCTGGAAGGGGAAGCAAGACCATCATCAGAAAATGACTTCTCTGGAAAAGGCCATTGTAGAGGCGGATGAAAAGGTGGGACTGATTTTGATGCTCCAAAATGGTACATTGATTCGTCCTTTGCCGGAAGACGGGAGTGTGGAGCCTGTTTCCGATACTAAAATACAAGCCGAATTGCTGTATAACCGTATTCCTTTCAGCAAATTGCTGTTCATGTTCAACCTTACGGTGGGGATGCTGGCTTTCTTCCGTCTGCTGTATCGCGGCCTGCGCCGTTCGTCGGCATTGTCAGACTCTTCCGGTAGGATTGTAGCGCTCTCTTTCTCTTCGCGTTTGGCAGATACTTTTTTCCCGTTTTCTCTTTATGCGGCGTTTCTCTTTCAGCTCTTCGGGTATGGTCTGAGGTGGTACATCGGCGGGCGTATCCCGTTGGGTAATGGATACGAAACGATGCAGTTCATGGCATTGTGTGCGCTGTTCCTGGCTTGTCTGTTTCGGCGGCGCTTCCCGTTTATGGTGCCTTTCGGTTTTTTGCTGTCCGGTTTTGCCTTACTGGTGTCCTATTTGGGACAGATGAATCCCCAAATCACTCCCTTGATGCCCGTGCTCGTTTCTCCGTGGCTCAGTACGCATGTGTCGTTGATAATGATGTCTTATGCTTTGTTTGCCTTTATGATGCTGAACGGCATACTGGCATTGTGTCTTCGCCGTTCAGCCCGGATGTTGATGCTGCTCAGCCGATTGCTGCTTTATCCCGCCGTTTTCTTTTTGGGAGCCGGCATTTTTCTGGGTGCGGTTTGGGCCAATGCTTCTTGGGGGCGTTATTGGGCTTGGGACCCGAAGGAAGTATGGGCGCTGATTACCTTTATGGTTTATGGAGCGGCGTTCCATGCGCGCAGCCTGCGCATTTTCCGCAGTCCGTTATTCTTCCATATCTATATGATTGTTGCCTTTCTGACAGTCCTGATGACCTATTTCGGGGTGAACTACATCCTTGGAGGAATGCACAGCTATGCCAATGCCTGATTTGTGGGTGGTTCTACCTATTTATGATGACAGACTTGTTTTATTATACCTAATTTAAGTGATTGCGTACTGTCTGCCGATGCCTTATCTTTGCAACATCAGATTTGAATGAATTAGTTAGTCATAATTACGTAACCACTTTTATGAAGATAAAAGGATCCCCGCTTCCCGATGTGATATCGTGAAGCGGGGATTTGTGTATGGCGTGACGGATACTGTGGGTAAGGTTGGATAAGGATACTTGTGGGGCATAAAGAGTCATAGGATGGGGAGGGATGACATAGGGGATGAGCTTTGTCTTCAAGCACAAGATAAACCTTAATCAATAGGCAGAGGGCTTTTCCCGTATGGAGGAGCATACTTTTGCAAGGGATTCATCCGGTTTTTCCCTATAGGCCGCAGCGGGTAGGGAAACGGTTGCCGGAAGAATCTTATAGAGAGTCCTTGATGTCGCTCAATTCTACCAGCTTGTTGACAATAGCGTAGATGGTGAGCCCTGCCGGAGAATGTATCTGCAGTTTGCGTGCAATGTTACGGCGATGGGTAATGACGGTATGGATGGAGAGGTAGAGTTTGTCGGCGATGGCTTTGTTGGTCATGCCCTTCACAACGCAGGTGATGATTTCCTTTTCGCGCTGGCTCAGGGTTTCTTGTTCGCTGTCTTTTTCCTCTTCCTCCTCGGTGTGTAGCAAGTGGTTGATTTTGGAGGCGATGACATCTACGTCATCGCACATGGCGAAGTTCTCGTCATATTCCTTCAATATGTTGTTGTCGATGACGGAGCATACCATAGCAATGTACTTGATACCGGATTTTCCGTGTTCTGCCTTGAAGGCGGGCAGGTCGAACCAGCCACCGAAAGTGGGGTTGATGATGATAATGTCTGCCGGATGCATGTGAATGTAGTTCTGCAGCGATTCCGGAGAAGAAACCTCAATAGGGTGTGCATTCAAGTTGGGAATACGCTTCAAAACAGCCGTCAGGCCACTCCGGATGATGACCGAAGTTTCTGCAATGACAATCTTCAAAGAAGTATTATTGTTCATTTTTCAGTTTCCTTTCTATTTGCGCTACGGCGGGAACAAACATATAATCTTCTACCTGGCAGTGGGTGGCAAGGTCTTGTTCGCAGTTGAATATATCGAACAAGACCGCATTCAGGAGATTGTTGTTCTCCTTTTCCGGGTAGTATTTGATGATGATGTTCTTCAGCTCTTTCAGTTTGGTATCTATCTGATTATGTTTGCTGGCAAAAGTGGCAATGTTGTATTCATCCGATAGGTTGCCTTGGAGTAATTGCTCTACATAGGTGAATACGGCCTGGTTTTCATATTCCATGTGGCGGCGTACCTCCTTGGCATATTCATCGAAGAACTTCAGGATGAGGTAGGCTACATCGTTTGTACTGGAACAATCGATGGCTTCGATGAGTTTGCGGCGGATGGCCGGCAGGTTGAAGTCGAGGAAATATGTGTGGGCACGCTTCAGATAATCCATAAGGGCGGGAATGGAAAAATCACTTTCATTGCCGCTGTAAGAGTATTGTTCTTCGCTGATAAAGTTGGCTACGGCGAGGAATGTAGGGCAATCGACGCCTTGTGCTTCGCAGACGTCCTTCACGCTCTTGTCTCCGAATCCTAATGACAGTCCGAAGCGGCTCATCACCATTAATAAGGAGTAATTGTCACAGATGAGGTCGCTCATCTTGTCCGTGGAGCGGTACTTATGTTGCTCATTCATTGTATGTTATTGTTTTTAATTCTCTGATTCGTGCGCAAAGTAACGGCTTTTATCCGAGAACTGCAATCACTATTAGTAGGTATTTTGCTTGTCGGGAGACGGTTGGAGACTGGTGTTTGCCGAATAAACTAAAAGCTTTAGTTTTATTTAACGAGAGAAATTAGTTTTTGAACTAAATAATTTAGTTATTTGCGGAAAACAAAGAATGTTATGAAAGGATTGACTGCAAAAGAAGAAGAAATCATGGGCTTTTTCTGGGAAAAGGGACCCTTGTTTGTGAAGGAAATGCTGGCATTCTATGAAGAGCCGAAACCACATTTCAATACTTTGTCCACCATTGTGAGAGGATTGGAGGATAAGGGATTCCTGAGCCATCATACGTACGGCAACACGTATCAGTATTATGCGGTGGTCAGCGAGGAGGATTTCCGCAAGCGGACACTGAAGAACGTTATCAGCAAATATTTCAATAATTCCTATCTCAGCGCAGTGTCGTCTCTGGTGAAGGAAGAGGATATATCCCTGGAAGAACTGAAGCAGTTGATACAAGACGTGGAAAAGGGAAGGGACTGAGATTGTTGAGGCTCTAATAACTCTGGCTTATGAAAAACATCGGATTGGTTTGTTTGCTGCTGGTAAGTATTTGCTGCGGATTGCAGGCAAAGAAAATCGTAAAGGTACCCTATTTCATGGCATGCAATACGCGTAGCATTGAAGTGGAGCAAGTGACGCTTGGAAAAGATACGACCTGGCTGGCGGTGAGGCTTTATGGCATGCAGGGCGATAGGGTCAGGATTGATTCGACAGCTGTGTTGCGGGCATCCGGAAAGGATTACGGATATTTGGGAAATACCGGTTTTGCCAGGGATGAATGGACGCATATTCCCGCTTCCGGTGAAATGACTGCTGTTTTGAAGTTTAGTCCGCTTCCGATGGATACTGAGAGCTTTGATTTTGTAGAGACACCGGACAGTGATGAAGGATGGGTAATTTATGGTATACAGCTCAACGGAGAGAAACCTCGGGTGGATATTCCCGAACGTTTGCGGAATAAGAAACCGGATGAGGTTTTGCCATTGCCCGGACCGGAATTGAATATGGGAAAGACTGTCATAAAGGGGCAGATATTGGGGTATAAACCGGAGTATGGAGTGACGTTACGCTACTATGACTCGCCTTGGTTCTTCATGTATTTCACCGGTAAGGACTTGAAGATAGCGGAGGATGGCACGTTCCGTTATGAGACAGAGGTGCTGTTGCCGAGCGGTGCTACGCTGTGGATATCCCGTTCGAAAATAGAATTGTTTCTCGTTCCGGGTGGAGAACTGGATGTCACAATCAATCTGCCTGAAATATTCTATTCGCAAAGCCGTCTTTTAAGCCGGAAAAGGGATGGTGTAACGGACAACTGTGTTTGGTTTGAAGGAGACTATGCCGGTCTGAATACCGAGTTGCTGCGGTTCGGTGAAATGAAAAGCTTATCGGGAGCTGATGATTTTTATGCAGATATTTGTGGGATGACTCCGCAGGCATATAAAAAGTATCTGTTCAGGCATTATGAAGATATGCAAAAGAAACTTGTAAAAAACAAGGATATGAGCCAGGCTTGCCGTACTTATATCCGGGCAAATCTGGATATGAATCTGTTCAGCCTTATCTATAATTACAAGAGTAACCTTAGTTATGCCCCGATGCTTTCGGGCAGGAAGGGGGTGAAAAGGGCGGACATGACGGTGGACAGTACCTCATACTTCAAGGAAATACTGCAACTGGATATTCTGCATACCCCCGAACAGAAATATTACAATTATTATACGGACTTTGTGAAGACCGCTACCGGAAATTTCCGGGATAAGTTTGTGCAAGACCCTCTTTGGCCGGACATGCTTCTTGCCGGGCGTGCTTCCCGTAATCTGAGCAAGTACATGCCTTTGACTGAGGAAGAGCGTCGGACGGTGGACAGCATCGCTTCTCCCGACCTCAGGCAATTGTTCCTGATGAGAAACGGGAGGATTGAAGCCGAACTGAAATCAGAGTTGGAAGCTACTAAGGGAAAGACCGGATATAAGATTGTTGAGGTGGAAAAGGAGGTAGCGGCAGACAGTTTGTTGCAGGTCATTACTCGTCCTTATCGTGGCAAGATGGTACTGGTGGATATGTGGAACACCTGGTGTGGTCCTTGTATGCGGGCCATGAAAAGCCTGAAACCGTTGAAAGAGGAGCTGAAAGAGGTGGTTTATCTATATATTGTCGACGAAACATCTCCTGAAGGAAAATGGAAAGTAATGATACCGGATATACCCGGTATTCACTGTCGCATTAGCAATGAGCAAAGTACGGCATTGGCAAAGCTGTACGAATATCCGGGTATCCCGACCTATTTCGTCGTGAACCGTGAAGGAGATATTTCCTACAAAGCAACCGGATTTCCCGGAGTGGAGATGCTACGGAATGAACTGACCAAGTAACTGTAAATAGTAAATAGTAAATCGTAAATCCCTAAATAGTAAATAATTCCATGGGTCTGTTTTTTGTTTATATACTCAAATCTTCTGTTTGCCTGGCGATATTCTATTTGTTTTATCGCTTGTTGCTGGCACGCGAGACGTTTCATCGTTTCAACCGTTTTTCATTGTTGGGCATTTTGCTGTTGTCCTGCCTATTGCCTTTGGTAGAGGTAAGTGTGAAGCAGGAGACGGAAGTGCACCAGACGATGCTGACATTGGAGCAGTTGCTGATGATGGCAGATGCAGTGAATGCCACTGAGGCCGGAGCAAGGGCTGAAACGGCAACAGTCATCTGGATACAAGTGGCGCTGCTTGTCTATCTGGCAGGAATCGTTTTCTTTGCCTTCCGCAACGTATATTCGTTGGTACGGTTACTGATGTTGCTGAAATCGGGTAAAAAAGAGGATATTGGCAGCTACTTACCGGGCAGGAAAGAGCGCGTTACTTTGATTGTACACAACTGTGACATCGCTCCGTTCAGTTGGATGGGATATATTGTCATTTCACGGAAAGACTTGGAGGAGAACGGACGGGAAATCCTTATCCACGAGCTTGCCCATATCCATAACCGCCATTCCTGGGACTTGCTGGTGGCTGATGTCTGCATTTTCTTTCAGTGGTTCAATCCGGCATCATGGCTCCTGAAGCAGGAATTGCAGAATATCCATGAGTTTGAAGCGGATGAAACGGTGATAAAGGAGGGTGTGGATGCAAAACAGTATCAACTATTATTAATAAAAAAAGCTGTCGGCACAAGGCTCTACTCTATGGCCAACAGCTTTAATCACAGTAAACTTAAAAAACGTATCACTATGATGTTAAAAGAAAAATCAAGTCCGTGGGCACGTTTGAAGTATCTTTATGTACTTCCGGTAGCTGCCATTGCAGTGACAGCTTTTGCCCGTCCCGAAGTCTCCGATAAGGTTGAGGAGATTTCAAGCGTCAAAGTTAACGATTTGGCTGCAATTGTAGAAACAAAAGTGGCAGAAAGTGCAGGTGACACTACGAAGCCTACCGATGTGAAGTATGTACCGACGGAAGTCCGCAAGCAGTTGAAGGGAACTCCGGTCTTCGAGGTGGTAGAGGAGATGCCGGAATTTCCCGGCGGCGGAATGAGCGCTTTCATGGATTATATCAAGACGAATATGCGTTATCCGGCATCTGCCAAAGAGAAAGGTACGCAGGGACGCGTGACTGTCCAATTTGTGGTGGATAAAGATGGTAGTATCAAGGAGCCGAAGCTTCTCCGTTCTGTAGATAAGGATATGAATGCTGAAGCGTTGCGTTTGATAAGTAGTATGCCGAAGTGGAAACCAGGGAGACAGAAGGGGCAGCCGGTGGCAGTGAAATATACGGCTCCGGTGATGTTCAGGCTGGATAACGACAAACTTGAAAAAACTTCTTCTGCCAATGGTATTACAGTTGAAGGATATGCAGGTAATGGGAAAGAACCATTGTATATTGTGGATGGAAAAGAGGTGACGCCATCTGTCATGAGTGCATTGAATCCTGATAAGATAGAACGTGTAACGGTTTTGAAAGATAAATCTGCCACGGAATTATATGGAGAAAAGGGAAAGAATGGTGTTCTTTTGATAACCCTGAAACAAGGAACTCCAGGTATAGTTATCCGTCGGGATAATGAGGTGACAGAGAACGCTAAAGTACAGCATAACGGTAGTCTTGATTTAATAAAGACTATCTATATTGATGGAGAAAAAGTTGATTTGAGTACTAAAACTATCGATGATTTAATACCTGCCGAGAATATTGAGGGTATTGAGGTGAAGAAAGAGGCAGGTGGAAAAGGTGAGATTTACATTACTACTAAAAAAACTAAAGCTGTAGAAAAGACTTCCGTTCAAGGTAATATGAAAGTGGAAGGTAAAGTGGTGGATGAGCAGGGTGAGCCTATTATCGGTGCGGCTGTTCTGATAGAAGGTACCACTACGGGAAGCGTTACCGATGTCAATGGCAATTTTGTCCTTTCTGTACCTTCTAAGGATGCTGTATTGGTTGTTTCGTATATAGGTATGGCTACCGGCAAAGTGAAGGTGCAGCCCAAGCTTACGATTACGCTGAAAAGTGAATAGTCTCTAACAACTATGATAAGGAAAATTCTCTCTTTGTTTCTGATTCTGGTAGCTGTGGGGGCAGGGCTTTGCTCTGCCCAGACAGCCGGTAAGAAATATTATTTGGTGGGCGGGCTTTTCTTCGAAGGCATGCCGCCTGGTGTGGGTTCGGACAACGTGGCGGCTTTCATAATACATGAGGACGGCGCGAGACACGAGGTTACGGAACTCCGCTTGCGCAAGGGCATTGTGCTGTCTGAGGAGGTGAGAGAATATGCTACTCCTGCCGACGAGGTGCCTGGTGCGGAAGCTTTCTTGATGAGTTACCGTGGAGGAACGGGGAAGAAGTTGCCGATAGGCGGTGCCGTACAGACTTTGAAGAAGGAAGAATGGATAGGAAAGGCTTTTCCGGAATTCAAAGTGAAAGACATAGAAGGACAGGAGTGGAGCAAGGCCGATGTGACGGGACGTCCTATGGTCTTGAACTTCTGGTATACCGGCTGTGGTCCTTGTATCCGTGAAATGCCGGAGCTGAACAAATGGATAGAAGTCTATCCTGATGTAACCTATCTTGCTACGACTTTTGACAGTGCTGCACAAATAAAGAAAATTGTAGAGAGCCGTCCTTTCCTCTTTACCCAGATAGCCGATGACTTGTTTTTCTTCGAGACCTTTCATGTGAGTGGTATGCCGGTCACTATACTGGTGGATAAGAAAGGCATTATCCGTCATATAGAACAAGGTACTGGAACTGCGAAACTTCGGTATATGCAGGATAAGTTGCAGAAACTTGTCAGCGAATAATTCTTTCCTGATGAATAGGGGATAAGGATTTCAGAGGATTTCTTTTGCCCTTTCACAGATTATCATACCTTTGCGAATATAAATCTAAGGAAGGCAAGGTTATGATAAAACATCTTTTTTTAATATGGGGACTGCTTGCGGCACTCACTGCTGAGCCGGTTCTGGCTTGTACATCTGCCGTCGTTTCTGGAAAGGTTACTCCTGACGGCCGTCCGTTGCTATGGAAAAACCGTGATACGGACTATCTGCGAAATCATGTTGCTTATATAAAAGGGGAGAAGTATAACTTCATTGCCGATGTGAATAGTGCTAACTTTCCTGCCTTGAAAGAGGCATGGATGGGTACAAACTCCGTTGGTTTTGCCTTGATGAACACCCAATCCTACAATCTGGTGGAAGTGAAAGATGGGGAAGAACGGGGGGCAGCCAACGGGAGGATTATCTACCGTGCCTTGGAGGTTTGTGCCACGGTGGAGGATTTCTGCCATTTCCTCGATACCATTTCCAAGCCCAGCTTGATAGAGGCCAATTTTGGCGTAATCGACGCTCAAGGCGCTGCCGCCATGTTTGAGGTGGATTATTATAAATATACGATGTATGATGCCAATAATCCCAAAGATGCTCCTTACGGCTACATTGCCCGTACCAACTTCTCTTTTGCCGGTGAAGCAAATCGGGGGGCAGGTTATGTACGCTATATGGAGGCAGACAGGGTACTGATGAGGGCTTCTGCAACGGGAGGGATCACACCGCAGGGTATATTCAATGATCTTTCACGTTCGTTTCGCAATGGCATGCTTGATATTGATTTGAAGAACGGGAAATTTAATCGCCCGCAAGGTTCCGGTTGGTTTGTCGACCAGGATTTTATTCCCCGTAACAGTACTTCTTGTTCCATTGTGGTGCAGGGCGTAAAACCGGGTGAGAAGGTGGAACTTACTACGATGTGGACAATGCTGGGATATCCTCCTACGGGTATTGCCGTGCCGCTTTGGGTGAAGGATGCGGATAGACTTCTGCCTCCGATGGTATGTTGGGACAAGGCGTGTGCCGCCGCTCCGCTCAGTGATTGGTCACTCCGGCTTTCCAACAATGTCTTTTGTTATAATCAGGGGATGGGAACCAATCGTTATCTGAATTGGGAAAAACTGTACAATATGGAGAATAATGGCTATATGCAGCAGCTTGTTACGGTAGAGGCAGAGGTGTTTCGCCGTACATGCCTATTGTTGGACAGCTGGAGACAGCAAGGAAGCATTGATTCTCAAGAAATGCAGAAGCTTTATCAAGATGTGGAAGCACTTGTCCGAAAGGCTTATACGCCTTTGATGGAACAATGACAGTATTCCAGTATTTCCCCTTCCTGCTCCGGGTGGAACCAGTGGATTTCCTCGTCTCGTTTGAACCAGGTCATTTGCTTACGGGAATAGATGCGTGAGTTCTGCTTTATCTTTTCGATGGCAAAGGGTAATGTCCATTCACCATCCAGGTACTTGAATATTTCTTTGTAGCCTACTGTATTTAGGGAATTTAGACTTTTATGCGGGTAGACCATGCGCGCTTCTTCCACTAAACCCTCTTCCACCATTTGGTCCACCCGGCAGTTGATGCGTTCATAAAGCTCTTCCCGGTTACGTGTTAATCCTATTTTGATGATACGGAAGGGGCGTTCTTTCTTTTGTTGAGTGCGGAAGGAAGTGTAGGCCTTTCCCGTCATGTAGCAGATTTCCAAAGCATGGACTACGCGTTTGGGATTCTTCAAATCTACTATTTTGTAATATTCCGGATCCAACAGCTTAAGTTCCGCACAAAGTCTTTCCAGACCTTCTGTTTCGTATTTGTGCAGCATGAGCTGGCGTGTATCGGCATCTACGGTCGGAATGTCGTCAATTCCTTTACAGACTGCATCTACATACATCATTGAGCCTCCGGTCAGCAGTACGGTGTTATGCTTTGTAAACAGGTCTTCCAGCAGCTTCATCATTGGAACCTTGTCGCCAGGGAAGCGAGTCGGGTCGTAGTTGGTGTTCGCAGAGATGGCCTGATCGAAGAACTTCTGAATGATGGCCACCTTAGTCAGATAGCCGCGGTTGTCCGGCATATCCCACAGGTACTCGTACTGGTCTTTCAGTTGCGCGAAGTCCGGAACGACCATCTTCACGATGCCGTCTTTGGACGACTTCACGGACACCGGGCCGCGGGGCGGCTCAATACCATTGGTGGAGTTGGTGATCTGACTGGACGTCTCGCACGGCATTTGGGCGGTCAGAGTGGAGTTACGCAGACCATGCTCA
>OGDO01000689.1_pt1 | contig 14350 bp, 15 predicted proteins | sample 1570431 | NCBI WGS metagenome assembly OGDO01 (sample SAMEA2582183, study PRJEB24529) | metagenome | reverse complement strand
AGATTTAGTGTTAATTCTTTCTTTGAATTCTTGTGTTGTTATTGTTCGTTCTTGAACATTTTGTTTGGTGGAAAGATCCCTAACAACACGCAATGCATTATTGTAGTAATAATACTCTGCTTCAAATTCACTACATCGAAACAGTTCTTTCAGCTTTGTTGTTATTGTTCGTTTTTGTGCTGAAAACTCTACTGCGTTAATGTTAATAGTTAGATGATTTAGAAATTGTAATAGTTCTGAATCTGAAAGATTAAGATCTTTATGATGCTCATGCTTAACATTGTTTCTTGTATAAGTCAAAAACTTTTCTTTTAGGAAAATGAGAGAAATCGGTTGATCTAACTTTGATTGGCCACTCTCAAAATGGCCATAAAGTTTATAATGAATATTATCTCGATTAGTAGTGTTCTGCTTAAAATGATTGAGCATTAAACGGATGGGTTTTGCAATTACAGAATGGTTATATTCTGTTTTGGCATAATATTTACACTGAACAGCTGTGGTTTCATCAGCGATTCTGATGTCAACATCTTCAATAGCTTCAATGCAAACTTCATCATTGCCTGAGCAATTTAAAAGCTGGAGAATGTAATAATCAAATTGATAATAGTATCCGGTAATTGTATCTATTGCTGTACGATCGTTTGGCATGGGATCCCTCCTGGTTACCTTTATTTATGAGTTTAATCGATATGCCCAATGTCCGCCTTCGTGATATTTTACAAGTTTTCTTTCTGATACTAACCCCGCAAGAATCCGATTAGCCGTAGCCGCTGAAACACCACACAGAGCCCGCACATCTACATTCATGATATACGGATGTGTTTCCAGATACTTCTCAATCTGCTTCCAGCGCACCGCTGCCTTATCCATCGGCCCATCGCTCAATTCATCACTCGTACTGATTGCGTCAATGAGCGATGCTTTGATGGCTGCGAGCATAAACTCAATAAACACCGTGGACTCGCCAGCATCGTTGGAGGCGTTGATGGCCGCATAATACTCCTGCTGGCGGTCGTGGATGATGGACTCTACTGGTAGCCAGGCGAAGGCCGGGTTCCATTTGGAGAGCAGCAGCGTATGCCACAGGCGGCCAACGCGCCCGTTTCCATCAGGCGATACCACATTGAGACCCCGCAAGAAAACGATAGTTAATTTCCACTCTTTGCTTACGATCTTTGCCGGTTCCCTCTGCCTGATATACATAAATACTATCAATCAGCTCCACCAGCATAGAACGGTTCAGTTCTGTTACTGTTTCATACTTACGAATTGTTTCCAAAAATTGATTGGTACTCTGTGTTTTCTTTTCTTCCGCTCTGATTTTAGTTCTTAATTCGTCTCTTTTTTGAGCAAGTTCTTTCTGCTCACTTTCATAAGCTGAGGACATCTTTTCAAAGCGTTCATCAGAAATCTTACCGAGTGCATTCTGCTCAAAGAGCTTCATAATCACACTATCAATTTCTGCAATCCGTTTTTCTGCTACTTCCAAGTCTTTCTCGAACTGTTTGATTTTCTTACTGCCGCCTTTTTCGCTCAATTCGTGCATTTCCTGTATAAACTGATCTCCTAAGGCTTCCATATTCTTAATATGCTTTTGAATATCACTCATAACAATCTGTTGTAACGCCTCATAAGAAATGGCATGGGTTGTACAAAGATTGCTATTCCTTACATAAGTTCTGCAGCGAAAGCGAGGCTCCCTTCCATTTGGATTAGAAAACGCCATGTTGCGACCACAATCCGGGCATTTCACAAGACCCACAAATATATTAGGACGTCCTGTTTTATTCGGCTGTTTTTTTACACTGATGAATTTCTGCACCAGTTCAATCTTGTATCAACATCATCATTCAAAGCAATAAACAAAATATCATTATTAGGAAAGATTTCTTCCACATAATACATGAACATGGCATTGTTACGTCCAAAACGTGACATATCCTTTACCATGATACCGCTCGGTTCCGGATCGTCCATAGCATCTTTAATCATACGGTTCAGATCCGGCCGGTTGAAGGTAGTTCCAGAATAACCATCGTCCACATATTCGCCTATCACTTCAAATCCTTTTTCCTTAGCGTTGTACCTTAACATCTGCAACTGATTGGTAATGCTGTTGCTTTCCTTATCCGCATCCCCATCGTCTTTCGATAAACGTGCATATAATCTAACTCTTAGTTTTGTCTGCTGTTTTAACATTTCTGCTCCTTTCCAACAGCAAACAAACTGCTTTGTACTTTATAATTATAACACGTTTAAGCACTCTTTTCAGCAATTTGCTCTACTGTTTTTTCAATCAACGGGTATTGTTTTCCTGCTCAATTTCTTTCTGGATTAGTCGTTTAATTAAATACTCTAACTGAACCGTACCGGAAAAAACGGAAGTTACATAAAACGTTGTATTCCCAATTTGGACTGCATTCTCCTGTTTAGGATTTTCCATGTGCTCACCTCATTTCCAGGCAACAAAAAAACACCATCACTGGTGTTTTTTACTCCTATATATTTACAATTCTTCGTGCATATGCTCCGCTTTTTAGGTCTATCTCTGCATAAACCATACTACTATCGCCAAACTCTGTCTGCCCTGGCTGAATACAGGTTGTAGTACCTATCTGATTCATCCATGATCCTTTTTCTGTATCAGGACTTTCGTGAATATGCCCATGCAGAGAAAGTAACGGCTGTTTGGCTTTAAGGAACTCATAAATGTTCGTATGACATTATATTGACGCTTTATTGTTTTGACTTCTGTCAAGAGTTGGACAGCAAGTATTACAATGCTAATTATTCCGATAACCAACGACAAGTAGCACAATGGCAAAATAATTAAAATAGCTTGGCTGGTAGGTGTACTTGCCAATTTACCTGTGTAATAATAGTCCCCGTTGTCGAGGATTTTTGTTGTGTATCCGTTTTCCCCGGAAGCAACCACATTGGAGTTCAATGGCCTAACTTGTGGGAATGTGTTTTCTAATTCAGACATATCAATCACTGCTTTGGATTGAACAACATAGAGACTGTACATCACTTCCATATTTTCAATATAGTGATCCGGGACAACGATTACAAAGTCTTGGCCGTTACCATATCCACCATACTGTGAAAACGCCTCGGTAAAAATATCCTTGCAAACCAGAGTGCCTTTTTCAATCTGCAAATTTGTAAATGTATCTTTCAGATATGGCAGACAATGAATGATGTATTGTTCTTCTGACAATGGGATTTGAGGCAGGCCCAACATTGCTCGCAAATTACAATAATCACTATATTTCATAAAAGCATCGTGCTGGTTTTCGGCAATAACATAGTCATTGACAGATACGGCTTTGGCTGCCCTGTTCCAGTATTCTGTTAAGAGATGATTTCTAGTATCAGTAAATCGTGTGCTTTTATCTGTATATAAGCAATAGGAATATTGGCTGCTCACATCAATGCGTTCATTCAAGAATTCTTCATCGACAATAGGCTCTTGTGTATCATCAAAAACCACCCAATCTTCCTTATCTGCCCTTTTCGTCTTTTTGTCCTTATAGGAATTTTTGAATGTCCTGAAATTGACAGTCTTTCCGATATACTCTGGTCGGGCAATCAGAGTAGTAACCTGATTTCCTCGCCACATATACGGATTTTCTTTGTCATAGTTGCTTGCATGATTTCCAAGTCCCTTTTTGCCAAGATAATAAGATGGTCTTTCAATTTTTTCTTCTGAAAGTTCTCTTGCTATCTGATAAGGTCCTTTTCCCTCAATAGTCATGCGATAAATTCTGCGGACTACTTCAGCAGCTTCTTCATCAATAATCCAATGGTCGGGGTTTTCGGGGTCTTTCAAATAGCCGTATGGTGGGATATTACTTGTATGAGCGTTGCCGGAAGAACCTCTGGATTTCAGTACAGCTTTAATTTTCTTACTTGTGTCCCTGACAAACCACTCATTCATGATATTCAGAAAAGGGGCAAACTCACTGGTTTCTTGACGGTCACTGTCAATACCATTATTGATTGCTATAAATCGAACTTCCTTTTCTCTAAACAGAATGTCAGTGAAAAAACCTACTTGCAGATGATCTCTGCCGATTCTGGACATATCTTTGCAGATACAGGCAGTGATTTCTCCGTTTTTAACACCTTCAACAAGTCTGTTCCATGAAGGTCTGTCAAAAGTCGCTCCACTCCAACCATCATCGGTAAAATGAACAAGATTCGTAAAACCATGTTTCATAGCATAATCTTCAAGCATTTGCTTTTGATGAACTATACTGTTACTCTCTCCAGCATTATCATCATCACGAGACAGTCTTTCATACAAAGCAGTAATGCCATTGCTTCTATCTTTTTTTCTTCTCATGCTGAACTCCTTTCTTCAATTCCTATCCACTCCTTACGCTCACAAAATATCACATCCGTATAGTGTTTCGGCGGTGAAGTTTTCCCTTCACGGAGACTTGCTGACACAGTTTCAAAAGTCTGTCCTTCCTTCAGCACAGGGAGAGCGGCATCTTCGTTTTCTCTGTGTTCCGTTTCACTCTGCTTGATACTCATACGGTGAATCCGTTCCACCTCTTTCCAGCCGGACTGTAAGATGGTCTTTCCTTTTGCCGTAAAAGTATGTCCCTGGCAGTCCAATATAGCGGTGACTGCTTCAAACCGGTTTGCCTGCGTTGTGGCACAAAGCAGTCTGACGGCAAGCAGGGTAAGCACATCCCGCTCCCCGGAAGGAAGCTCCGACAGGTCTGTCCGTGCAATCTCCACAGTTGGGATGATGGCATGGTGGTCGGTCACTTTGCTGTCATCTGTTACCCGGTCAATGTCCGGCTCTCCGGCGCAGCCTTTTCCAAAGGGCATATTGTCACGCAGCCATAGGATCAGGGAAGCGGCGGTTGCCTGCATGTCCTTCGTCAAATACTGGCTGTCCGTTCTCGGATAGGTTGCCAGCTTCTTTTCATAGAGAGATTGCACATAATCAAGGGTCTGTTGAGCCGTATAGCCATAAATACGGTTACATTCCCTTTGCAGAGTTGTAAGGTCATAAAGGCAGGGAGGCTGTATGGTTTTTACCTTCTTTTCCACAGAACGCACAAAAGCGGAGTTGTGGTCACAGTCCATACGGATTTTTTCAGCCTCGGATCGTTCCGTCATTTTTTCGCCGGAAGCAGTAAAACCTCCACAAGTGATTTCCGGCACATAAAAAGGTTTACTGATGAAGGATTCAATATCCGACTCACGCTGTACCAAAAGTGCCAGCGTCGGTGACATAACACGGCCGACATTTAGTGTGACACCATACAGGACAGAAAAAAGCCGGGTGGCATTGATTCCGATCAGCCAGTCGGCTCCTGCCCGGCATACTGCCGCATCATAGAGCTTATCGTAATCACTGCCGGGATGGAGATGGTCAAAACCCTCACGGATTGCCGCATCCTCCATACTGGAAATCCAAAGGCGTTCCATAGGCTTATTACATCCGGCATATTCATAGACCAGACGGAAGATCAGTTCTCCTTCACGCCCGGCATCCGTAGCGCATACCACGGAATCAACCCGTTTGTCCTTCATCAGCCGGCACAAAAGAGCAAGCTGCGTTTTCTTATCCTTTGGGACTTCATATTTCCAGTTTTCCGGTAGGATCGGAAGGTCCTCATACCGCCATTTGGCGTACTGTTCTTTGTAAGCCTCCGGCTGTGCCAGTTCCAAAAGATGTCCCACGCACCAGCTCACCAGATAGCCGGAACCTTCGAGATAACCATCTTTTCTTTCCGTTGCGCCTAATACTGCTGCCAATGACATAGCAACAGAGGGCTTTTCTGCAATCACAAGTTTCAATTTTTATTCCTCCTTCATAGTTTCACATTCTTTATCCGCAAGTTTTCCGGTTTGCATAAGACACATCAGCATAACGCCGGAAGCCATTCCTCCGGCAAAGATAAGGAAATGTGAGATTAGGTTCCACATAAGCATTCCTCCTAAAAATGGGTAAAGAAAAACGCCCACTTCAAAGTGAGCGCATCAACAGGTATCTATTTTGTTTTTGGTTTCAAGTAATCCGGCAGGACGATCTCTCCAACCGGGATTTCCCGCAGTTCCTTCTTCATCCGGTGGGTGAAGCGGATCGTCTTTGCCGTACCGCCGGTTTCCCGTCCGTCATAGACAGCGATCACTCGGTCGGAGTGCTCCACCATATAGCGGTTTCTGTGGGAGTAGACGCTTGGGAGATATTTTTCCTGTATGACAACAACATCCGCACAAGCCTCCAGCAGTTCATGGGTTCTTGTTTTCTTGTTCAGGCTGTCCAGACGCTTGCGGTAAGGGATCACTGCGATCAGCTCCAGCGCCGGATTGGTCTGCTTTCTTTCCAACACCAGCTCTGCAAAATACTGATCCACGCCATCTGCAAAGCCACTCATAAAACAGGTGAATCCATCTGTAACGGCAGCATCGATCTCATGTTCCAAAGCGGCTTTTATTTTGTTGATCTCATTCTGCGGCAAATTCCTGTGTCCGGTAACACAGCAAGTCTTTCCTTTCATCGGTCATCCCTCCATCTGATAGGTAAAATTCTTCACTTTTCACATAGTAATAGATTTTATTTAGCAGGTCAACGATAATACCCTTTTTCCCTTTGCGAATAATAAAGGGGTGTAAGGTACAATCTATTACAGAATGGGAGGTGAAGGCGATGTATGAAGATTTTGTCCCGGAACGATTAGCGAAGCTGCGGACACAAAAAGGAGTTTCCGCACGCGATATGTCTTTATCGTTAGGTCAGGCAAACAACTACATCAATAATATTGAGAATAAAAAGTCACTTCCCGCTATGCAGTCTTTTTTCTACATCTGCGAATATCTGGGTGTGACACCGCAGGAATTCTTTGATGAAGGAAATACCTACCCGGAAACCTTAAAGGAATTCATTGCAGAGGCAAGACAGCTTGATCCTCAATCCATGCAATATATCCTCGGTATTATGAAAGAACTCAATAGCAGAAAGTAAGCGGTCACGGTAATGGCCGCTTTTTTCGTGACTTTCTTTATTATATTTTATAATGTTCTCGAAATGTCCGCTCCCTATACCGATAAGTATTCAAAAACTGTTCTCCAAACAGCCTTTTTCTATTCGCCGGTACTGCCAAAGCTGCCGGTTCCTCGTTCTGTTCCCAGATCGGTTACAAAATCCGCAATGACGATCGGCGTGATCACAAGCTGCCCGATACGGGCTCCCTTAAAAAGAGACTGCGCCTGATTGCTTACATTGCTGATGATCGCATGGATCTCTCCACGGTAGCCGGAATCCACAGGCGGCAGTTCACAGACCAGACCTTTTACCGCCATGCTGGTACGGGGAAAGATATATCCCGCATATCCATCCGGTATTTCCAGTCCAAAACCCAAAGGAATTTTGGCGATTTCTCCGGGCTGTAAGGTACAGTCATAGGGCAGATAAACATCCGCTCCGGCATCATTGCCATGCGGACGGTAAGGACGCTGGTGCTCCGGTACGCCAAAGTCGATCAGTTTTATTTTCATCGGCAGTCTCCTTCCCAAAGAGCAGGATAATCTTTTTCCAAAATATCCTCTGGCGTCATATTTGCCTGCAGTTTTCGTCCGCAGGTCATTTTCCCTTCCAGACATCGATCCATCTGACAAAAAGGCCCGGTCAGTGATGGGGCAAACAAAGTAGGGCTTAGTTCATAAAGTTCTTTCCAGACCTTTAGCAGCACGATCCTTGTTTCATCTGTATTTCTCCGGCATACCCGCTGGCTGATGATATGTTTCCACTGATAAGGGGTGGCGCTGATGAGCAGTACATTCCGCAATCCCTGGGGCGTGGCATAGCCGGCCGCATCGTGCCCGCTTCCGGCAGTGCACAGGGCTTCATAACATTTCATGCTTTCATTACAGCTTTTTAAGTACAGTTCCCGTACCACTGCCGGAGCCGTCATAATAGAATACGGGACAGCGAAATCCGCCTGTCCCGTATAGTTGCTGTACTGCAGCGATGCACTCATAAATTTTACTTCGTTCTGGTGGCGGGTGATCTGCGCCAGAAAACGCCTGCTGGCGCCGACAATGGCTACCGTGATCACCGCAAATTTCTGGATGGTAGGATGGGGAAGCGCCCCCATAGCTGCTACTGTCTGAACGCTGAATGATTTTTCGTAGAGCTCCATCAGGTCGTCCATTGAGGCAATCTTATGTCCCTGCTGGGTAAGCCTTGCCGCAAAGACCATGTTTTTTTCTGCTTCCGCTACCGCCTGGCAGTTCAAAATTTTTACTTCAATCTGTTTAATTGGTATGTCCCTCCTTTACAATCGCTTTCAGTAAGAACAGATAGTTAAGACTGTCTGTGATCTTTTCGTCCCATGTGTCCATCGGATAAACCACTTCTTCGGCAAAGCACATATCGTATAGAGAAACAATATGCTTTGCCAGCATACCGGCAAGGGCACGCTGGGGCGTTGTGTGCTGTAAAGCTGCCGCTGCCTTAAATGCACCCAGCCGGTCCGGGTCATCCCCGGTGTATTCTTTGGTTTTCCGTTTCAAGGTATCAGCACAGAGCCGCACCTGTTCGTCAAAAACGGCATTGACTTCATTTTGCGTAATATAGCATCCCTCCTTTGAAAACAAGAAACCGGCTATTCTAAAGCATCTTAGAATAGCCGGCAAATAAATGGATATGTAATTGTTTATAGTGTATTGATCTCTTTTTCCAGTTCCTGGACCGCTGCTATGACTGTCTCAAATGTCGGAACATCCCCATACAACATATCCTGCATAGAGTTATAGTCCGTTTCCAATGCTGCGAACCGATATTCCGGCGGGAGTAATTTTAATGTGCCCGGCACAGCCTCCGGGTACTTCGCCCATGATCTGGGATAGAATTTCATTTTGAAATCTACAACTTTCTTCAGGAGGTCAAGCCTGGAAAAAGCAGCTTCTTTAACCGGTGTTGCAGCCATGCGGTAGAGATCATAATAATGTCTGGAATACCGCTGCGGCATTTCCAAATGTTCCGGTCTGTTCGCTTCATGGTGCAGGATTGTGGCTTTTTCCCAGAAGGTCCGTTCCGGGGCAACGGTAAGGATTGCGGTTTCTTTTTGCTCAAAAATCTTCGGATAATATTTTGCCGCGTATGGTTCGATCAGCGCTGTTTTTGCAGGAGTCCACGCTGCCAGCGCACCAATCTCTAAACGGATCACCTGTAAAGTCGCCGTATTCGTAAAAAGGTGCGGATAGGCGAAAATGACCGTCTGTTTATCCTTTTCATCTATGTAGACATTTGCTTCACAACCGATTTCCTGGGATAAGCCGGCTTTGACTGCCGGGCAGAATGTTTCGGACAGAAATACCTCTGCACGCACATTGGCTTCTTTGTTAAAAGCATCCTGTTTTGTATTGGAACGTTTCTCCCATGGTTCATCTTTGCCATATCCCAATACACGCCAGTCCAGAATCAAATCAATATCTTCTGAAAACCGGCTGATCAGGTGAAAGGCTTTTGAAAGGCTGGTACCACCCTTAAAGGTGATGGACTCTTTCCATGGTGAGCGGTGAAATAAATAATCCAGCGTAAAACATACCCAAAAGTCTTTTTCCACGATGGCATCATTCAGCCCCATTTTATCTGCTGTATTTCTGAACAGCTCCCTGCGGTCGTTATCTGAAAGTCTTGCTATATTTCTCATTGTACCTTTTCACCTCCACAAATCTGCCGTATCGTATCGTAAACCCAATCCGTAGACTCGGTTGCTTCCTTCAAACAAGCCTGTTTATCCTTGTCTGTCAGTTTTTCGGAAAGCATCTGTATGACTTCTGGCGTAACATTCGATCTGCCAAGCGTTTTTAATGCCTGTATAACCAAACTTGTCATATAGGACAATCCGGTAATCTCCTTATTGGTCCGGTGCTTAAATTCCAGCTTTGTAGAGTTCCACTCGTAGGTCTTATATGGACCATCGCTGATATAGGACCATACTGCTGTTACCTGTGTTGAAAGACCTAACAGGTTCAATGCTGTATTCCCACATGGGGCAATCGTCCAGTGATAACTTCGTGCCAATGCGTTCGCCACCGCTTCCGGGTCTGCCGCCACATATTCATCCAGAAGTTTGCTATATTTTGGTTTTTCATAAACTCCTTTCAAAATACGGCGCAATGTTCCTGATTGCACTAAACGGCTTAAACTTTGACGAATAGTGGATGTATCTGCAATATCCGCAAAATCAGACATCACAAAAACAGTTCCATCTTCAAGAGAAAGAACACGCTCCCGTATTCGTTTTGTATATCCGTTGTCCACAATACCGCCTCCCTTCATGTCACGAATATTATATATTATTCGTGACATGATTGCAATAGGTCCTATTCCTCTTATTTTGAGTGTTCCCATTAAAAATCTGATTTATACATCAAAAATCAAAAATTTTGCAAGGCAGTACAGTTTTCATATATGTCACATATTTTATATATTATTCGTGACATCAGGCAGTTGGCAGGTAGATCCAGTCGTGCATCAGGCACACGCTGGGTTCGTCCTCCCTTGGAACCAGACGGTAGGTACATTCCCCATAGACCGTGCGTTTGTCCTCGATCTCCATGCCATAGGCTTTATAAAAGCGGTATTCCAGATTGGAGATGATACAGCGCAGGGTTTGCAGAGCCTCCCTCTGAGCTGATACGATCAGGTCACGGTCAATGCTGCGCTTCAAAAACAGCAGCGATTTGTAAAGCTGTACCTCTGTGCGGTAAGGGCGGCAGTCTTTCGTTTCCAGCCATCCGCAAAAAGCGACCGGTCCGCTCTGGATCACACTGCGGTCCGGGTGATAATACTCATAGCAGTCCAGGTTTGCCGTATTCAGAAGATAGAGCATTTCCCGGACTTCATTTTCCGGCATGTCGTAAAACCGCAAAAGCGAGCGGTAAAGATGGACATAGCCGGGAATGGAAATCATGGTATTTACCATAAAATAAAATCCTCCTTGTAAACAGCAGGTGCGGGAGCTTTTGCCCCCGCACCGTCTAAAATCTATATTTCGTTATCTACTTTCACGAGTTTTCCCATGACAAGAAAGCGTCCTGTGCCGCCCGGCGTACAGGTAGAAAGGGTCAGTACCTTATCGCTGCAGGTCACAGTCACATCACTTTCCACCGCAGAACGTTCCTTCATAGCTGTAAGCCAGGTAGTATAAGCACCGTCATCCTTCCAGGAAAGCTGCCAGGGAGAAGTTTTACTGCCGGATTCTTCCGGTTTTGCTGCAAATGCCGTAAAGATCTCCATGACATAACCCCCCTTCGGAGTAACGAGATACATCTGCCTGTGAGTATCAAAGTAACTTTGTTCATCGTACCGGTTCAGCAAGGCAAACATGGAACCATCCCGCATATTATGACCGTAAATGATCGTATTGCGGTCTGAAAAATCTGCCCGGTTTTCATAGTCGGCAAACAGGCAGCCAACCTTGTTATAGGTCCCGTCATAAAGATGGTTCAGGTAATACTCGTTGTTGTCGGTCTGCGTCACCGGATAATTGAGCACCGTATCAGGAAGAGAAAGCCATCCGATGATGTCCGGTCCATTTTCACGGAGCGTTTCAAAGTCTACCGAAGGCAGGACAATATCGGTATCGTCCCGTTTTGGTTCTGTCGGATCGGGTGCCGACTCCGGGGAAGCTGTCTGCTCCGGTACTTCCACATATCCGGCAAGATCTCGATAGGCATCTTTACTCTCAGCATACTGGTTCAAGTCACGGAACACCAAAAAACCGCTGCCAAGAGCCACCAGAACGCAGAGTGAAAGGACAGAAACCCCGACAGCCGTTCTTTTCGGGGAAGTCCTGCTGTATTTTCCCTTTTTGAAATAATACACAGCAAATACGCTGCCGCCGATCAGTACGGCTGCCAGCAGTCCGCCATACAGGAAAATATACGGATCATCCCCGGTCTGCGGTACCGGCTTTTGAGGGGTGGAAGGATTGGAGGGAACAGAAGGCTTTTCCGGGTTCTTTGGGTTATCCGGCTTTTCCGGTTTTTCATTAAAGAACTGGACTGTAGATGTCTGATCTGCCTTAATCTCCACCGTGGCGGCATCAGGAATGATGTAATCCTTGCTTGCCCGGTTTGCAACTTCTGTTACGGTATAAATACCGACACGAAGGCCCTTAACTTCAATCACGCCGGATTTTGGAGTGGTGAATGTCTCGCAGTAGGAGCCGTCCGCACTCTTAACCTCGATGGCAAAACCATCTTTGCGCCCGTCGCTGGAATCCTTTGTGATCTTTAAGTTGCCGCGGTAAGCCTCATTGGTAAATCCGTGCCCGGCTTCTCCATTTTCCACAACTGCGACCTGTCCATCTTCTGTGATGGAAAAATAGTAAGCGTTTGAGTCAGGCTGATAGCCCTCCGGCGCTTTGCTTTCTTTGATAAAGTAGCCGCCAGCCAGAAGGTTTTCCGCCGTATGATAGCCTGCATCGGTTTCTTTCAGCGTACCGATCTTTTGATCGTCAGGATCATATTCCTGGTTGGCGTTGAAATCCGCATACAGGTCGAACACTGCACCGGGCAGGAAGCGCAGGAAAGAATTCTTGTCTTTCTTATCCTCCTTTTCCACAGGGGAAGGTTCCTCCACAGCTTCGGTTTTAGTTACCTGCACACTGCCGCGGATCAGGGTGTTTTCCACACGGATCTCGATATGCTGTCCGTCTGCACCGATATATACATGGTGCTGCTGCGGGCTTACCGTATAAAGGTCAGGGGCAGAGATCTCCTTGACGATCCAGTGTCCGTAAGGAATGTTCTCAAAGGAAAAACTGCCGAGATCGGAAGAGCGTCGTGTAGGGAAAGAGTGTAGATCTCGGTTCAGTAAATTCTTCGGTATCAGGTCTAAACAGACCCATGAGCGCACCGGCAAGCGTGACATCCTCGCCGCCTTCCGGGTTTTCCCCGACTTTTACACCGTCTACACGCCCACGGAGAAGTTCATTGGAAACAGCCTCGCCTTCATTGACAAGGATCTGTACCAGGGCGGTTTCCTGACCAGCATACTCAAAGACAACCGGATATTCCTGATCCGAAAGGATATAGGCGCCGTTGGTTGTGCGTTCCTTGACATAATAGCTGCCAAAAGGCAGGTCGGAAGCGAAGGAAGCGCTGTAACCGCCGGATTCCTCAGACGAAACAGAGACCACTTCCAGAAGTCCACCTGCCGGGATTACGCTGCCATCTGCCGCCGTCAGGTCTGCGGAAGCATAAAGTCCAAAGGAAATATCCTTATATTCCTCGTTCATGCCAAGACCGAACAGGTCATCGGTCTCCATTGCCTTGAAAAGTGTGACATCCACTTTCTGGCGTTCGTCATAAAGACCGGCCGCTGTCTGTGTAACCTCTACGGTCTCACCCGCATAGGTCAGTTCCACATATTCCGGTTGAGGATTCAACACACAGCCGGAAGGCGCCTGACGTTCCTCCAGACGATAACGGCCAAGATAGAGAGACCCGCTTTTCGCTGTGCCGTCCTCGCCGGTCGTAAGTGTTTCCACAACCGTATCTTTTTCTGCCCGCAAGGTACCGTCACCGGTATAAATATCTTCATCTGCGATCACATCATAGACCGCTCCGGGAAGTCCGGCAACCTCATATACCGGTTGGTACAGTCCGTCGTTTTCCTGGACAGAAGCAAATACTTCTCCGGTCTTTGTGATGGTAAGCTGGCCTTTCTGCGGCATATTGTACTGAGTGACCGTCACAACCGCCTCGCTGCCGTCAATGGTAAACGGTACCGGCTGATCGGAAAGCACATAGCCATAAGGGGCAGCCACCTCATAAAGTTCATAATCCCCGGCGGCCAAAGGCTCCGGCAGCATCAGCCAGCCCTCGTCAGAAACATAGAAGGTATCCAGTGTTTCCGGGTTCGGATAGTAGACGGTCTGGGTGATAAATTCCCCGGTGGAAAGATCCTTGATCTGAAAACCGGTTCCGGTCACAGGGATAATCTTTCCGGTCTCTGCGTCACATTTTTCAACTTTCAGACGGGCTGTGATGGTGCGGTTGTTCAGGATATAGCTGTAAGTCTTTCCGTCAGAGGAAATGACTACCGTAAAGTCCGGGACAAAGGCTTTGCCTTCCTCGCCTGCGAGCTGATGGACCCTATAATGTCCATAAGGAAGCGGTTTACTGGAAGCAAAACCATCCGCATCCGTGGTAAGAAGGTCACGTTCACTTTCCTTTGCCGCGTCATAGCTCCCGGCTGCCTTTAAGTAAACTTCAAAGACTGCGCCTGCTTCCGGGCGTTCGATGATACCAGCATTGGGATCGTCGGTAGGAGCATTGGTGTTTACTACCTTGACAAAGGAGG
>OGDO01000686.1_pt1 | contig 14465 bp, 4 predicted proteins | sample 1570431 | NCBI WGS metagenome assembly OGDO01 (sample SAMEA2582183, study PRJEB24529) | metagenome | reverse complement strand
CCGATTCTGAAAAAGGCTGGGAGAACAGCATTGTCTATGGAACTGCATGCTTCCGGAGTGATAGATCACAGTGACGCGGAAATTACATTGGATATGCAGAATCCGGGAAGTTTGTTTGCAGGCTTTGGAGGGAATTTCCGCCTGCAGAATCCTGCTGCCGACCCTAAAGTGATAGATTACTGTCTGGAAAACTTGCGCGTAGCTTATGGCCGTGTGGAATTTCCGTGGAGATTGTGGCAACCCGAAGAAGAATCCGATCCTATTGCCGTGGCACAGAATGGGGGACTGAACAAGCGGGTGGAGGAAAGTCTCCTCATGGCAAAGCGCTTGAAGGCGATGGGAATGCCGGTAATACTAAGCTGTTGGTTTCCGCCTGCATGGGCCATTGACGGAGGTCCTGCAAGTTATGCCCGTCAAGGTGGTGTCATTGCTTATCGTCTGGATAACCGGAAAAAGGAGAAGATTTATAAATCCATGGCAGATTATCTGTTGTATGCCAAACGGTATTATGGTATTGAGTTCTCCATGTTCTCGTTCAATGAATCGGATTTGGGTATTGATGTCCTCCACACTCCGCAGGAGCATGCAGATTTCATTAAGGAGTTCGGTGCTTATCTGGCAGGGTTGAATCTTCCTACCCGCATGCTGCTTGGCGACAATTCGGATGCCACTACTTTCGATTTTATCCTTCCTGCTTTGAACAATCCTGAGACTCATAAGTATATTGGTGCAGTTTCTTTCCATTCATGGCGTGGTTGTGATGATGTTACGTTAAGGAAGTGGGCGGGTGCTGCCAAAGAGATTAATGTACTACTCTTGGTTGGTGAGGGTAGTACGGATGCCGCTGCTCATGGTTATGCCGAGATATTCAATGAGTCGACGTTTGCACTTTATGAAATCAATCTGTATACACGTATTTGTGCGATTTGCCAACCATTGTCCATCTTGCAGTGGCAGCTCACTTCAGACTATTCGTTGTTGTGGGGAGACGGCATTTATGGCTCCAAAGGTCCTTTGCGTCCTACACAACGTTTCTGGAACATTAAGCAGCTGGCCTCCACTCCGGCCGATGCCTTGGCTATTCCAGTCAGTAGCAGCAAGAAAAATGTAAACTGTGCGGCTTTCGGAAATATGGTGCGCGGAGAATATGCCGTCCATATGGTCAATAATGGGGCGGATTGCGAGGCTGTCATCTCCGGTATGCCTGCAGAAGTGAAGTAACTGAAAGTCTATGTGACCAATACAAAGGACTGCATGAAGGAAACTGCAGTGAAGGTGGAGAATGGACTGGTACGGGTACACTTGCCGGCTATCAGTTTCATTACCTTATTGTCGGATAAATAATTTTGAAATGGAATAATATTAATATATAAAGAATAGTGATATGAATATAACTACATGTCTGTTTACAGTTCTGGGAGGAATGGCCACTTTAGGGCATCCTTCAGAAACTGTACGTTTGAATCAGTTAGGGTATTATCCCCAGCAGGAAAAAGTAGCTGTGGTGAATGCCGGTGAGGTACGTGAATTTACCATAGTAGATGCAGCCACGGGCAATCGGCTACTTTCCGGCAAACCCGGATATACCGCTTCATCCGCTTGGTCGGATAGGAGCAGGACAATATTGGATTTCAGTGACATCACGGTACCGGGAAGATATCTTCTGTTGGTTAACGGCGATTCAGTGGCATTCGAAGTAAAGGAAAAGGTGCTGTCCCCTTTGGCCGATGCCGCTTTGAAATCTTTCTATTACCAACGTACGGGTATGCCCATCGAAGCGACTTATGCGGGTCGGTGGAGCCGTCCGGCAGGCCATCCAGATGACAAGGTGCTGGTACATCCCAATGCTGCCGGGCCGGAACGTAAGGCGGGAGCGGTGATTTCTTCTCCGGGAGGATGGTATGATGCCGGAGATTATAACAAGTACATTGTGAACTCCGCTTATTCCATCGGATTGATGCAGGCGATTTATGCCCGCTTTCCTGACTATTTTATCCGTCAACGGGTGAACATCCCGGAAAGCGGAAACCACACGCCCGATTTGCTGGACGAGATGTACTATAACCTGAAATGGATGCTGACCATGCAAGACCCTGCCGACGGAGGAGTCTACCACAAGCTGACTACCCCTTCGTTCGAGGGATTTATCAAGCCTACGGAGTGTAAGCAGCCCCGTTATGTAGTTCAGAAATCAGTAACGGCGGCATTGGACTATGCTGCGGCTTTAGCGCAAGCTTCCGTGTTGTTTGCTCCTTACGAAGAGGATTATCCTGGCTTTTCGGAAGTGGCTTTGCAGGCTGCCGAACGTGCTTACGCCTGGGCAGAAGCGCATCCGCAAGCGCTCTATCATCAGGACCTCCTCAACAAGCAATATCAACCTGCCGTGGTTACGGGAGCTTACGGTGATCGTAGTGCCGATGACGAATTCTTCTGGGCGGCTTCCGAGCTCTATCTTGCTACGGGAAAGCCCGTTTACCGGGAACAAGTGAAGAAGCATCTGCCCACTGCATATAAGACTCCTTCTTGGGGCAATACCACTGCGTTGGGCGTGTTTGCCTGGCTGCAACCGGGCAGGGAATATCAGGGTGAAGACGTGGAGTTGGCAAATGCCATGAAAGACCTGCTACTGGACTATGCTGCCGAGGCTGTGCGGGGTGCTGACCGCTCTCCTTTCCACGCTCCTTACGGCAACGATGCCAAAGATTTCTTTTGGGGATGCCTTGCCGAAGGGTGTGCTAACCAAGCCACTTCACTGGTTTGCGCCTATTTGCTTACGGGTGAGAAGTCGTACCTGACGAACGCCTACCGCAATATGGACTACATTTTAGGAAAGAATGCCACGGGATATTGTTATGTCACCGGTTTCGGGATGAAAAGTCCTCTGTATCCGCACCATCGTCTTTCTGCATCGGATGATATAGAGGCACCTCTTCCCGGTTTCCTTGTTGGCGGTCCCAATCCTGGCCAACAAGACGGTGTACCCTATCCTTCCAATCTGCCGGATGAGTCTTATGCAGATGTGGAAGGTTCGTATGCTTCCAATGAAATAGCCATTAATTGGAGTGCTGCTTTGGTGGCGTTGGTGTCTTCGTTGGATGCTTTGATGTCAAAATAATGTTTCTATTCAGCCTGCTGCCTTATAAATTCGGATGGGCTGATGTTGAACTCTTCTTTAAAATGTTTGGAGAATATCTTGGGGGAGTTATACCCCAAGGTATATGCAATTTCCGAAACTTGCATCTGGCTTTCTGTCAAGAGTTGTTGTGCACGTTTCATACGGATGGTCCTGATGAATTCGATGGGTTTCTTTCCCGTTATCTTAATCATTTTCTTGTAGAAATAGCTGCGTGATATATTCAGGCTGCTGGCAAGCTCCTCGACGGAAAACTCGGTTTCGCTGATATTGTCCTCTACAATCTGGATGGCTTTTTCCACCAGCTGCTGGTCAAGGGGAGTGATGGTGATACGGCTTGGCTCGATTTTAATGTCCTGATTGAATATTTCCTGACGTTTGACGTTCATCTCGATAATCTTGTTGATGCGCAGCTTGAGGACTTCCATATTGAAAGGCTTGGTGATATAGTCGTCTGCGCCAACGCTAAGCCCTTCCAATTGGTGTTCTTCACTTGCCTTAGCTGTCAGGAGGATAATGGGGATATGGGAGTAGCGTATGTCATTCTTGATGGTTGAACATAGTTTCAGACCATCCATCTCGGGCATCATGATGTCACTGACCACTAAATCAATATCTTCCTTTTCCAGTACATTCAGTGCATGTTTTCCGTTTGTGGCTTTTAATACATGATACTGCCTGGCAAGACTTTCAGAGAGAAATTTCAAGAAGTCGTAGTTGTCATCTACGAGTAGTATGGTGAATGGATGGGATTCTTCTTTTATTTCCGGTCCTTCGACCGGTTCTCCGTTTTTGGTTTCATTACTGTTCTGGTGTAGGGGTAGGGCAATCAGGAATACAGAACCACAAGGCTGGTTATCCCTGACACAGACAGTACCCTGATGCATCTTTACGTATTCGGAAACAATGTGCAGTCCAATGCCGCTGCCTCCGTTGTTCGACTGGTTTTTGCCCGACTGATAGAATCTTTGGAATATTTTCTCCTTGGCTTCATCCTCTATGCCGCAACCGGTGTCGGTAAAGGTCAGTTCCAGATTTGTGCCTCTTACGGCAATATCCAGTGAGATGCTTCCTTTATTGGGAGTGAACTTGAATGCATTTGACAGGATATTTGTGCATATCTTGCGTATCTTGTCATAGTCGAAATCCATGAATACAGAATGTTGTGGAGCGGTAAGGCTATAGCTGATGTTCCGTTTCTGTGCTATCGGATCGAAAGAGTGGAATATTTCACTCAGAATGATAAGGATGTTGTCATGTTTGCATTTCAGGGTTTCAGCCTTGGCATCCAGCTTTCTGAAATCCAGCAGTTGGTTAATCAGTTCCAGCAGATAGTCGGCATTTTGTTTGACCATATCCAGAATGCCTTTACGATATTCGGGATGGTCTACGAAAAACTCTTCAAGCGGATTGATGATAAGTGACAAGGGGGTCCGCAGTTCGTGACTTATGTTGGCAAAGAACTGCAGTTTCATATTGTTGATTTTCTGCTGCCTTTCATTTTCCACCTCGATGGCCTGCATGATTTGTTTCTGCTTTTGGCGTAAGCGCAGATTGCGGATAATGGACAGAAGGATGCACAAAACGATACCGCTATATATGGTATAAGCCCACCAAGTGCGCCACCAAGGAGGGAGTATCTTTATTTTCAGTTCCTTGACGTTGGGGCTCCATATGCCTTGTGAGTTGCATGCCTTGACGGATAAAGTATAGTTTCCGGCAGTCAGCATGGATAGGTTTACTTTGTTGTTTTCAGCATAAATCCAGTTGGAATGAATCTTATAGGCATATTTTATCTTATCCGTTTCCACCAGGTCGAGGGCAGAGAAGGACAGAGTGAATGAATTTTCCTTTTCAGTGAAGGAAAGATGTTGTGCACATTCAAGTGAGCTGCCGTTCAGGATGTCCGGATGGGTCATTCCGGATTTGAGCTCAATACCGGTAAGGTAAATATTGGCATCATAACTTGTGGTCAGGATGTCTTGTGGAATGATAGTCTGGTAACCTTGTGGCGTGCCTATCAGTATATTGCCGTTCTGTAGCTTGAGGATGGCGTGGACATTGGTATCGTTGCATATCAGTCCGTCGCTTACGGAGTAGTTCACGATGGCGTATGTACCGTTTGTTATTTTGATTCGTGAGATGCCGTTGCCGGTACCAATCCACATCTGGTTGTTGTTGTCTTCCGTGACGGCTCTGACGAGGTTGGCGGCAAGTCCGTTTTTCTGGTCAAGGAAGTAGATGGAGTCGTTCTTCTGGTTCCATATACTCAGTCCGTGTGGATGTCCTATCCAAAGAAGGTCCCGGCTGTCCTTATAGACAGTGAGCATATTGTTCTCCTTGAAGCGGCCGGCTTCGGCGTAGATATTATAGGCTTGGGTTTCCGTATCGATGATAATGAGTCCTCCTTTGGTCGCTACGTAAAGGGTACTGTCTTTATCATAGTACATATCTCGGACAAAGAATTCTCCCGGACGGTACAAGATGGTGTCAAACTGCTCGGTTTCCGGATTTAACCTCTGTATGTATCCTTTCATGGTACCTATCCAGATGTATCCGTGTTTGTCTACCTTTACTGTATACACATTGTTCTCGAGAAGCTGGCTGTTACTTACTGTGTATTGTTTGATTTGCCCTTTCGAGTAGCATAGCAGTCCTTTCTGGAAGGTGCCTATCCATAGGCGGTTTTTGGAGTCGATGGATAAGTCGACTACAATATTGGCGGGAGTTGCTATCTTTTCGTATGAATCGGTCACTAGTGAACGTCGGATTAGTCCCGTACCGTCTGTTCCGTAGTAAATGTATTCCTGGCTGGTGTCTTCGCAGAAGGTCAGGATATCATCATATTCCAGGGATTTGTTGCATAGTATGATTTGGGACATGGGGCTATAATAGGAAATACCGTGTTTGAAATTCCCTATGTATATGGTTCCGTCTTTGTCCCGGTAAATGGTATTCAGATTGTTGCTGGCAATGGTGTGCGGTTTCAATGGATTGTGCACCAAGTTGGTAAGCGATTTGGTCAGGGTGTTGTAAACGAACAGCCCCATATGGCTGGTAAGTATCCATACGTTGCCGTCTCCCAGGTCGAGGATGCGTTGCACGCGATTGTACTGTATGTGAGTGTTATTGTTCAGGCTGATGTCCTCCCATTGCTGTGTAAAACTGTTCTTGTGCAAAAGTAGGCTGTTTTGGAAGGTGTATACCCATAGGCTTTCGTTTTGGTCTATGTAAATGTGTGGCTCATGATTCTCCAGCAAAGGTCTATAGATGGTGGGAATGGCTATTTCCTTGACTTCGGAAGTCTGCTTGCTGATACTGTATAGGGTACCGTTGGAGTACATTATATAAATGAACTGGACACCTATATAGAGGTTTGAAATCTTTTCAACTGCCAGTGGATAGGCTTTGATGGAGCTGTTGTCCATGCTTCGTATGTAAAGTTTGGAATAGTCGTAGGCCCAAAACTCATTCTTGGATGTTTTTCCCATCCTCAGAATGTTTTTACTGGGGATTTGCAGCCCATCGAGTATGGGTTTATAGTCATTGTCGAATTTACCGGTCTTATAATTATAGATACTGTAGCCGCTGGAAGTCCTTATCCATACATTGTCGTCCGGTCCTTCGAAAATTTCGCTGATGGCATCGTCCGGCAGGTCGGAGTTGTTCTGGTAATACTGCTGGAAGGAGTAGCCGTCGTATTTGTTGAGTCCTGATTCTGTCCCCACCCAGAGGAATCCCCTATTGTCTCTGTAGATGCTTCGGACACTGTTGTTGGAGAGTCCTTCTGTTGTAGAGAGCTGCTTGAACATGACAGCCGGCGGGATTTCCGCTGAGTTACCTTGAACAGTAAGGAGGAAGGCCAGGTTGCATATAAGGAATAGGAGCAGTTGTTTCATGTATTTTCTTTATTAGAAGGATTAACAATATTGTAACTGCAAACTTAAATATAATCCTTCGAACGAGCAAGGAAAGATTTGCGTATTCGTGTGGGATGATATCCTCCGTTTGGTGAAAAATAGTATGCATTTTGTTTCCAATGGCCCTATATGGGTTCTATGAAACAAAACCGGATATTAAAAGACATTTTTAAGGCATCTGTGTTTCCTTTAAGAAAAATACATTTGCAGGCGAGATCATTTAAATCCTAATAGTATGAAGAAAGAACTTTTAGCAGTGGCGATGCTGTTGTTTGCCGGTGGCAATCTGTTGGCACAGCCACATGTCAATGACGGTACTTCGTATTTGATGAACCAACCTCTGGACATGAGTACCGATTTCCGTGACTTGAGTAATACCTTGTTTTTTGCAGATCACCTGGAGTCATTCGATGCCAAGTCGGGTGAAGGGCTGGTGAATTGGAAACGCGGGCATCTGATGCCCCGCCAAGCCTTCAATACCAACGGTGCACAGCCCCGTAAAATGAGAATGCTCGATTTCCCCTTCACTGCCTATGAAAATGACCCTAACCTCAAATTCAAGATTGACTTTGTAACTCCGCGTACGGTACGTATCCGTATGCTAACGACCCCGGTGGAACCCAAACCTGCCGCTTCCATCATGTTGGCAAAGGAACCGGGCAGGGATGGAAGCTGGAAAGTTACCGAGACGAATGACAAGATTATCTATTCCAGCGACTATGGAACCATTCAGATTAACAAGAATCCTTGGAGAATCGTCTTGAAGGATAAAGCCGGACGTATCTTGAGCCAGACTGCCGCTTTGAGCGACGCGGACTCTACGCAGGTAAAATATACGCCGTTCTGTTTTGTGAAGCGGGGAAGCGACAATGCTCGCCGCATCAATCCGGTATTTACCTTGACTGCAGATGAAATGATTTTTGGTTGCGGAGAGTCTGCCACTGGGCTGAACAAGGCCGGACAGAAGGTGAACTTGTTCGTTACAGACCCACAAGGGCCTGAGACGGACCAGATGTACAAACCGATTCCTTTCTTTATGAGTAACCGGGGATATGGTATGTTTATGCATACATCCGCTCCCGTGACTTGTGATTTTGGTGCTACCTATATTGGGCTGAACAAAATGTTCATGGGTGACGAGAACCTGGATTTGTTCGTTTTCTTCGGCGAGCCGAAAGATATTCTGGACGAGTACACCGATTTGGTAGGAAAGCCGGGCATGCCCCCCTTGTGGTCTTTCGGTACGTGGATGAGCCGTATTACCTATTTCAGTGAAAAGGAAGGTTATGATGTAGCGGCCAATATCCGTAAGAACAAGTATCCGTGCGATGTTATCCATTTCGATACCGGCTGGTTTGATGTGGACTGGCAGTGTGACTATAAATTCTCCGAGAACCGTTTCCAGAATCCACAGCAGATGTTGAAGGATTTGAGGTCACAAGGTTTCCATGTATGTTTGTGGCAGTTGCCTTATTTCACTCCTAAAAACCGTTATTTCTCTGAACTGATAGAGAAAGACATGTATGTGAAAAATGGAAATGGTGAACTTCCCTACGAAGATGTGGTGCTTGATTTTTCCAATCCGGAAACAGTAAAGTGGTATCAGGACAAACTGGCGGGATTGCTGAATATCGGTGTCAGTGCCATTAAAGTAGACTTTGGCGAGGCTGCTCCACTGAATGGTATTTACGCTTCCGGCAAGAGCGGATGGTATGAGCATAACCTCTATCCGGTGCGTTATGATATGGCAGTGTCCGAGATAACCAAGAAGTTGCACAACGAGAATATAATGTGGGCACGTGCCGCATGGGCTGGTTCCCAGCGTTATCCATTGCATTGGGGCGGTGATGCTGCAACTACGAACACGGGTCTGCTGGGTACGCTTCGTGCAGGCTTGTCCTTCGGCTTGTCCGGTTTCTCCTTCTGGAGCCATGATATGGGCGGCTTTGTAAAATCCACTCCGGAGGACTTGTATTGCCGCTGGATACCGTTCGGTTTTCTTACTTCCCATACCCGCGCGCATGGGGCACCTCCGACAGAGCCGTGGTTGTACGACAGCAAGCGTGTGCAGGATGTCTTCCGCAAGAGTGCGGAGATGAAGTACCGTCTGATGCCTTATGTGTATGCTCAGGCTAAGGAATGTACAGAAAAGGGCTTACCGATGCTAAGAGCCTTGTTTGTAGAATTCCCCGATGATCCGGGAGCATGGAAAGTGGATGACGAGTATCTCTTCGGTTCGCAGATTCTGGTTGCCCCCTTGCTTGAATCCGGTATGACGGGCCGCACAGTTTACCTTCCCGAAGGAAAATGGATAGACTACCAGACAGAGAAAGTCTACGAAGGCGGATGGCACCGGATTGAAGCAGGCAGTCTGCCGATAATCATGCTGGTACGTGACGGTTCGGTACTTCCTCATCTGAAGTTGGCGCAGTCCACTGCTGAGATGGATTGGAGCAAAATGAGCCTGAAGGTATACAGTGCTGACAAGAAGCAGGCAGAAGGATTGGTTTGTCTACCTGCCGACAACCGTATTCAGGTTGTGAAAGTGGATTGTGGAAAGGCCAAACCGCAACTGTTGAACCAGATTGAAGGCACTTCCCTGAGTTTCTGAACTTAATCTTTGAAAATCTATATTGAATTCACCCCTGTCGGTATGGAAGAGAAAGGGATATAGTTACCGAAATCTGTGCCACTATGGTGGCACAAAATTGTGTCGCATATCTTTTTCCCGATGTGCTTATGACCGGGGTATTTGTTAAACCTAAGTATTTAGTATTTATGAGAAATGTGATGAAGTATTTGGGTATCATGTCAGTATCGCTGGCATGTGCCGGACCTCTCTTTGCAACAAGCGTACAGCCGTTTGCAGGTGTCACTGTCGTACAGCAGAGTGTAGTTACTGTGAAGGGCCAAGTGGTGGATGAGAAAGGCGAGCCCATCATCGGTGCCAATGTCATTGTGGAAGGTACGACAAACGGTATGATTACCGATTTGGACGGTAACTTCTCCTTGCAGTGTCCCGTAGGTTCTACGCTGAAGACCAGTTACATCGGTTATCTGGCGCGAACGGTCAAAGTAACCGGGAATATGAATGCTCTGAAAATTACTTTAAAGGAGGATACCGAAACCTTGGATGAGGTAGTTGTTGTGGGCTACGGTACGATGAAGAAATCCGACCTCACCGGTTCTGTGGCTTCCGTGAATGCGGAGGAAATGATGAAGCGGAATCCGGTGAACTTGGGACAAGGTTTCCAGGGAGCTGCGGCAGGTGTATCTGTCATCCGTTCTTCCGGTGACCCGGAAGGAGGTTTCTCCATCCGTATCCGCGGTGTGGCAACCGTGAATGGTTCTGCCGACCCACTCTATGTAGTGGACGGTGTGCAGGTAGGAACTTCCATCGATTTCTTGAATCCTAATGATGTAGAGTCCATCGAAATTCTGAAGGATGCTTCGGCTACGGCAATCTATGGTACTCGCGGTGCCAATGGCGTCATTATGATTACTACCAAGAACGGTGGTAAGGGGAAGGCAAAGGTGAACTTTTCGGCCAACTATGCCCTCCAGTTCAATTCGAATAAGATTGATGTGGCTGATGCGGGCTTGTTTGCAAGTGCTGTACGTTCCGCCGTCAAGAATGACGGTATTGCCATGACCAATCTGGCATATGGCGAGGATTACATAGGCAGACTGAACAGCATTGACTGGCAGGATGAAATGTCACGCACGGCATTACAGCAGAACTATAACCTTTCTGCTTCGGGAGGCAGCGAAAATACCCAAGCCAACTTATCTCTGGGTTATTTGAACAACCAGGGTATCGTGATTGAGTCGAATTTTAAACGCTTGACGGCACGCGCTAATATCACTCACAAAGTGAAAGACTTTCTGCATGTAGGCTTGAACTTGAACTATGCACATTCGGAAAAGATGGGAGGAGGCAACCTGAGAAACTATGCACAAGCCATTCCAACCATGGATTATGTAGAGGACGGTGTTTTCTATTCCATGCCTATTGTGTTGCCCGACGGTACTTGGGGACATTACAAGAAAGAAGGTAATGGGGATGTGAACAAGGGAGCTGACAATCTGGTTGCTGCTGCCAAGACTGCCGACAGTATTAATAAATGGGACCGTATGCTTGCTAGTGCTTTCCTACAACTCGATTTGTACAAAGGGTTGACTTTCAAGACTATTGCCAGTTATAATTATTATACAAAAGGTTATAATGGCTATACAGCCTATAATGATAGAACCTTTGGAACTCAAGACCGTAAGGACTCGTTCTCGCTGAACCAGAGCCAGTCCACTTCACTCGGTCTGGAAGCGTTCTTGAACTATGACTGGTCCAATGAGCATCACCGCGTAAGTGCAATGGCCGGTTTCTCTACCAGCGATACGAACGGTGCCTGGCTGAATTCCAGTGCCAACGATTTCCCGGCAGACAACATCCGCAAAATTTCATTGACCAATGACCCATCGTCTAAGCAAACGGATGGTGGGCTGGATTTGAAGACAAGATTCCTTTCTTACTTCGGCCGTCTGACTTATACTTTGAACGACCGCTATATTGTGACTGCAACGGTACGCCGCGACGGTTCTTCGAACTTTGGTGCCGGCAATCGTTATGGTACATTCCCTTCCGCTTCTGTAGCTTGGCGTCTTTCCGAGGAAAAGTTCATTAAGGATTTAGAACTGTTCAGTAACTTGAAGTTGCGTGCCGGATGGGGACAGACCGGTAATGCGGGCAATGGTACCAACTTGTCCATAGCACAGTTGTCTTCGGCAAATGCAATGTACTGGTTCTTTAATGGTTCGAGTGTGATTAACGGTGCCGGTATTGCCCAGCAGAAAGAAATTGATACCAACCTGAAATGGGAAACCAATGAGCAGACAAATATCGGTATTGACTTTGCCTTTATGAACAATGAGCTTTCTTTCTCTGCCGATTACTTTATCCGTGACGCAAAGGATCTGCTTCTGTATCGCCAGATTCGTCCTTCCACCGGTTTCTCCAATGTCTATACTAATGCGGGACATATCCGTAACTCAGGTTTCGAGTTTACTGCTGCGTGGAACAAGAGCTTCAGCGATTGGAATATCGGCATAAGACTGAATGGGTCTACCCTGAAGAACGAGGCTATTGAAGTCGGCGATCCGATATTCAGCAAGTCAGGGTCAGCACAAGATGGCGACAACTGGGACAACCACTCCATTACACAGAACGGCTATCCTGTAGGTTCCTACTATGGCTGGAAGGTAGAAGGCATTTTCAGAACCCAGGCCGAAATTGATGAAATGAATAGGCTGGCGGTTGAAAAGGGAGTTGAAAGTGGTGTATATCAGGACAAGACTACCCAGCCCGGCGACTATAAGTTTGTTGATTTGAATGGTGACGGGCAGATTACCGATGCCGACCGTACTGTTATAGGCAATGGATATCCCAAGTTCACTTACGGAATGAACCTTACCGCTTCCTGGAAAAACTTTGATTTCTCGATGAACTTGTACGGTGTAGCCGGTATGGATATCCTTTCTTATTCTTCGGCCCGCTTGACCTCAGTCTATGCACCCGACGGCGGTTATCAGAATGTACTGAAGGAATATATCAATAATGCATGGTCATCTTCGAATACCGGCGCCAAATATCCGCGTATCACCAAGACAGACTATAATAAGAACATGCGTGTGTCCGACGCCTACATCCAGAAGGGGGATTATCTGAAGATTTCAAATATTCAGATAGGATATACATTCCCGAAGAATGTGCTGAAACCGGTGAAAATGGAAAATGCACGCGTATTTGCCAGTGTCGACAATGTATGTACCATCTCTTCGTACAATAAGTTCGGCGATCCGGAAGTTGGTGACTCCAATGTATTGTATTCGGGATTTGACGGAGGACGTTATCCGTTCCCGATGTCGGTTACTTTCGGTCTGAGTGTACAGTTCTAATACTAACGGATAAAAAATATGATTATGAAAAACTTATATAAACTGTTGATCGGTGTGCTGGCCTTAAGCACCGTAACGTCTTGTGACGATTATTTGGAAGTGGATCATTACGATATTCTTCCGGCGGATTTCATGTTTAAAACGGAGGAGAATGTCCTTTCCGGATTGAACGGACTTTATGATACCTTTTATACGGACCAGCACGGTTCCGGTGATGACGAAACATGGGGATTCAAGCCTCAGGTATTTGCTGCCAACCATTCTACGATGGACTGTCAGGCTTCCGGTTGGGATGCGGAATGGCAGCGTCATGCCTGGAAACCCGATAAGGGTTCCCTGGAGACTGCATGGCGGATGAGTTATCGTGCAGTGGACCGTGCAAACCGTTTCCTGGCTGGCCTGGAGACGGCGGATGCCTCTATATTTGCGGACAGCAATTCCAAGACCGTTTATGAAGCGCAAGCACGTGCCATCCGCGGTTATAACTACCTTTACCTGACGAAACTTTTCGGAAGGGTACCGATGTTGCTTACCGGTGAAACCTATACTACTTCGGTAGGAAAGGCACGTCCGGAATCCGTGGATGAGACTTATGCGGCTATCGAGGAAGATTTGTCTTTTGGACGCGACCATCTGGACTGGTTACCCATGAATGGTGAATACGGACGTATAACCAAGGGGTTCTGCAAAGCTTATTTGGCCGAGCTGTATATGTTGAAGAAAGACTTTACGAAAGCCAAGACGGAACTAAAGGATATAGTGGACAGTGGAACCTATTCATTGGAGCCCTGCTTCGGTAACCTGCATGCCTGGGATACACATTGGACCAAAGAATCTGTATTTGAGGTGATGTATCATGAACAAGGATATATGGGCTGGGGAGCCGATTCGTCTTCAGATGCCATGATGTGGTACGGATATATGTGTGCGGCACCCGAATGGGGAGGCTGGGGGTCTCTCTGTCTTTCTTGGGAGTTTGTACGTTCCTTTGAACCGGGTGACAAACGCCGCCAATACTCTGCTGTTGCCAAAGGGGATACGCATCCCATTACCGGGCAGACTGTAGGGGTGACAAGTGGTTTTGACGGTCTTTTCCAAGGTTCCGAAAATATGCCTACTGTTTATTCCTTGAAATACTGGAGATGCAAGCCAGGTGAGAACAACAAAGTATTCAATCCTATTTCGTTGACTTTGAAGCGTTATGCAGGCATCATGCTCGACTATGCAGAATGTTGTTTCGAGACAGGTGACAACGCTACCGGATGGAACATGATACGTCAGATACGTAACCGTGCTTGGGGTAATTTGGAGATGGGAGCGACGATGATTGACCTACCCGCCGACATGTTGAATACCCAGACGGTGGAAGTGCCGGATGCAGAGACCTATTATACAAGCTATAAAGCAGCCAAAGGCTATACTTCTCCGGTATGGAAGGTGGCGCTGATTATAGAGCGTAG